>TARA_R110001606_G_scaffold366348_1_pt1 | contig 30330 bp, 29 predicted proteins | sample TARA_R110001606 | Tara Oceans TARA_R110001606 (sample SAMEA4398315) | marine metagenome | biome: Polar Biome; feature: [SRF] surface water layer (ENVO:00010504); material: water (ENVO:00002006), including particulate matter (ENVO:01000060) such as... | depth 5 m
AAGGTTAAATTACCAATCCAGGAGCCACTCACGCCTAGCAGCAACAACACGAAAGGACCAGCGCAGCACAGGCCAGCGCCAACAGCCGCGATAACGCCGCCAATAATAGGTAGATTGGATTCTTTCTGTGACACGACTTACTCCTCTGATTTCAGTGTATGGAGCAAGTGTAATCTCCGTACCGATGTACGGAGTCAAACGTTTTTGTGATGCCCGTGTAAAACTAATTAAGGTTGCAGGGAGTCGATAATGGGACAATGTGAGTCATCGTTATTACTCTGACATTGCGTCAATAATGCCTTGAGTGCGCTTTCGAGCCGCTTCAGATCGGCAATTTTTTCCATGACGGCGCTGAGTTTATACTCGGCCAGCTCCTGCACCTGAGCACATGGGCGGTCATTCAAGCTTAGCAGGTTGGCGATCTCTTCCAGGGTAAACCCCAATTCTTGCGCCCGCTTAATGAACCGGATGCGATTAACCGTTTCATCGGGATAATGGCGGTAGCCCAACTCGGGTTTTGGCGGTTGCTCTATTAATCCACGACGCTCATAGAAGCGAACGGTTTCTATATTGATAGCCAGTTCTTTGGCAACTTTACTGATAGTTCTTGTCATGTTCATATCTCTTTTACCCGAACGGTATCTATAAGAACCGCCATTTTCTCCATCAATATATGGGTAGCGTTATTGGAGAGCTGCTGTCCTTCTTCAATGTACTCCCAGACGGTGGCATCGCTCTTCCATCCGCCTTGCTTTTTAATCAACTCAAAATCAACTCGTTCTCGGGCTGCCGATGTAGAGAGGCCGCGCCGGAAGCTATGGCTGCTCAATTCCGGTACAAAATCGAACTGGCAGGCGTTACCCAAAGTCTTGAGTAATTCATTAATGGCACTGGGATTCAACGCTTTAGGCTGAATCTTATCCCACCGGTTAATGGGGCGAAAAACCGGACCTTCATTAATGCCACCCAGTTCTATCCAGTTTTTCATGGCCGTAGCAGGACAGCAGTCTGGTGCACCGAAAGGTAATGCTCGCACTAAGCCGGAGGCTTGTTGATCGGTCTTGGAACTAGACAGCCGGATGAGAAGTCCTTCAGGTTCCCACACCAGATCACCGTAGCGAATGGCCACCAATTCGCTACGGCGAAAGGCACCGAAAAAGCCGGTCAACACCAGCGCGATATCCCTCAGTTTCTTTTTGGTGGTTGGTAGTTGCCGCAAATGATTCACCATTTGGGCGACGTGCTCCAAGCGCAATGCCTTGGCTTTGCGCTTGGGTTGGCCATGGGTACGACGAACGCCTTCCATGGTTTTGCGGACCAACGGATCACTTACTGGATCGATGAGCCCTTGATAATGGTGCCATTGGCTAATAGCGGTCAGGTGCAGATCCAGGGTTCGGGGATTAAGCGATTCGGCTCTGGCCAGCAGGTAACGCACGACAGTATCCCGATCCGAGGGCAGGCGACCACCCCATTTTTCAAATTGTCGAATGGCCGAACGGTAGGCTTTACGTGTGTTGTCGGATGTCGCTGCCTGGAGGTATTGCCGTAGTGGTTCGGGCCCCTGGCGTTCAACCAGGGTCGCATCCTTATTACGTAACGACAAGTTGCTAGCCTGTATTGGCGGTTTGTTGTTCATGAATAGGATTTCCTTCGATGTCGCTCAAAAGGCGGCTATGTACCGGCGTTACAAGTCGAAAATTTACGTCAAGATCAACTAGCCCACGATAAGGATGATTATCAGTGGTTAGTATCATGAATTCAAGCGATCTTGAAACGAACCAATATAATGTTATATTACGTGTTATGTAATATGTTACTAAATAATCCGAGAGGAATCACCATGGCCCGTGCCGGAGTCACTTATCACGATATCGCTAAAGCCGCTGAAGCCATTAAAACGCAAGGCCAGGAACCCACGGTGGATCGGGTGCGCGAACACCTGGGCACCGGCAGCAAAAGCACCATCGCGCCATTGCTCAAGCGTTGGCGGTCAGACAATGGGGAGGCGGCCGATGTCAGTGGGCTGCCGAACGACCTCGTCGAGGTGGTAAAGTCCCTGCATGAGCGGGTACAGCAGATGGCCGACCACCGTATCGAACAAGCTCGCCAGGAATTCGAGACTTTAAAGGAAGAACTCCGCAAAGAGTTGACCCATGCCGACAACACCATGGCGCAACTAACTGCCCGACAACGGGACCTGGAGAACCAGACCGAACGGCTGAGCAAAGAAAAAAGCGAGCAAAGTCGGTCCCTGGAAGACGCGCGTGTCAGCCTGGCCAAGGCCGAGTCCCAGCGGGACGAAGCTGCTGCACGGATTGTTGAATTGAAGGAGAGCGTTGCGGAACTCAAACAAGAAAATAAGGATATCCGCGATCATTTCGAACATTACCAGCAGCGTACTGCCGAAGACCGCCAGCAGGAGCGCGAACAATTCCGTTCAGTTAACCAGGGGCTGAACGATCAGATCCAGGATCTGCAACACCGGCTCGCCCAGGCTGAGTCGAGAGCGTCAGAGCTGTTTGACGCCAATGTGCAGTTACAACGACATGCCGATGAATTAAAACGGGCCAATGGGGCGCTAAATAGCGACGTGAAGGGAAAGATAGAAGATGTCCAGAACCTGAAACACGAGCTTGAAGAAGCCGTGGCAAAGTGCCGGGAATACCAGCATCAAAATGATCATTTGGCGCAAAACATGGCCGTGCTCACCACTCAGAAAGCTGATGTTGATAAGCAAGTGGCCGTCTTATCCCAAACACTGGAGACCACAAAAACCGAATTGAAAACCACCCAGGATAAAGCGGCGCTTCTGATCGACGAGAATAAAGTCATTCTTCAGGAAAAAGCCGTGATCCAAGGTCAATTTAAACAGCTCCAAAGTTCGCTGTAGCCGGATGGATGTATTTTGAGCGCCCGGCAGCTTAATGGTGGAATCGTCGTAGCTCATCAAATTTGTCGGTTCTTCCACTTGAAGCTTCTGTGCTTCTTCACATCAAGGATCTTTTGCCAATGAATCTGCTGTCAATTTTCACAATATTTGTAATTACTGCGGTTGCCGAAATTGTAGGTTGTTATCTGCCGTGGCTGGTACTGAAACAGAACAAGTCGGTATGGTTGTTAATTCCTGCTGCGCTTTCGCTGGCGTTATTTGCGTGGCTGTTGACGCTTCACCCAACGGCGGCAGGTCGCACTTATGCTGCCTATGCGGGCATATATCTGGGCGTTGCTCTCCTCTGGTTGCGTATTGTTGACGGAGTGGCGCTCACCCGTTGGGACATCGCGGGGGCTTTGGTCGCATTGGTAGGGGTTACCATCATCGTTATACAGCCAACGGCCGGTTAGGCAAGGCGCCATAATGTTGAATAATATCAGCCGCTTATGCTCAAAGTGGCTAAATCCAACGCTTTTACCGGCCGGACCTCTTTATCAATCACGTTGCAGCAGACATCACCGTTGAGAGTTACATTTATTTTTATAACTACAAGCGATTACATTCAACGCTTGGTTACATTACCCCTGTGCAAAAAATGGCAGAATTGAAAAAAGCGGCTTAAAGTTACTTCATTAAAACTTGACCACTACATCTCAATTTTGATTCCTTTCCCGCATTACTGGTTGGCATCATTTTTACCTGCTAAGACTCTGTAAATCGTCGCTACACCTAGATCAGTTTCAATAGCGATATCCGTTACACTTTTACTTTCGCGTAAGCTCACTATCTTATCTTCGAGTTCAGGGGTTAGCTTTGAACGTCTGCCGAATTTAACGCCTTTTTCTTTCGCCTTGGCAATACCTTCTTTTTGCCGCTCCGATCTAAGGTCATTTTCAAACTCAGCAATGCACGAAAGCATGTTAAACATTAGACGACCTGTTGATGTTGCTGTGTCTATTGACTGATCGATAACGACAAGTTCAATACCTTCTGTTTGAAAGCGATCTGCTATTTGAGATAAATGGATAACTGAACGGGCGAGCCTGTCGAGCTTTGTAATAATTAAGGTGTCACCGGATCTAATGTATTCCAAGCATTTTTTAAATTCTGGCCTCGATGCTGTTTTGCCACTTCGCTTTTCTTGATAAATCTTGTCGCAACCAGCGGCCTCTAACTTACTCATTTGCACATCAAGGCTTTGCCCTGTTGTACTCACTCTTGCATAACCTACTTTAGACATAAAACTTACCATAATTATTAAGACGTTTTGATAATGTCGTTATGATAGTAGTTTTGATAGATGATGTAAATATCTACCAAGAAGTATACTTTTTGATAAATATTAGGGATGTACAGGCGATATAACAAAATAGGGTATTTTGTTTCTAATTCCAAAAAAGAGCTGATTCCCAGTCTACAGGAAAGCCAGCAGCATTTTTTTTCCTGTCAGCAATAGGGTATTTATTAAATAATCTTAAAATAGAATCTTTTATACCTATATCTAATTGTAATGAGCTATCCATTTTATGAAGTAAGGCAACAAAAAAATAAATTCTATTAGAATGTGTTGGGGGGAGTTCACCCAATAAGAGCTTGGGTATTGAGCTTGGCTCACGAAAGTTAAAATTCCAAACTCGTGAGTGATGGGCGCATCTATTTCTAACGTCTCTTATAAGAAGTATCCAATTATTTAGTTCTGCTAAATTTTTAGCACCAAACTCCTTAGCTAAATCGTCCAGTTTATTGGTGTTATTAGGCCCATTAAAAGGTGCCTTTTTAATCAGTTTGTAAGCTCGTAGAACTTGTCCAAAAGTTATCATTTCGGCAATTATCCAAAAAGGAGGAAGCTTACTTAACTTTGCATCCACATCGTTTGTATAAGTTTTTTTGAAGTGATCGGCAGAAGTATCTTTAGAGTCCATAAATGATGTTTTAAGTTTTTCTCTAAAAGAATCATTATGCTGAACTATATTGCTGTCTAAATACCAAAAGGGATTATCAGTATGCGTTGTGGCTACTTGATCTAACCTTGTCCGAAGCTTTATTTCAATTCGACCAATAACTGAAAACAATATATCTCTGAGCTCATCATCAAAACGATATAATTGAACGCCATCTTCAAAAGAAGTTCCGTCTTGATATTTTGAATTAGTTTGATCGTAGAAGGGAACAAGGTATATTTTAAAGCGGAAGTAATTAATAAATGTCAGGAATCTTTCCGCTTCCACCGCATCGCCGATAGAAATACCTTTATGTTCTATATACTCAAGAAGCGCGACAGGTGTTTTAAATGGCTTCTTATAAATCATCGGCTAATTTAACATCCATTTATTTTGATTAAAAAAAAGCCCTCTGACATCCGAACAATAATGTAGCTATGCAAGGAGTAAAGGGCGTTAGTGATATTACTATAGCTAAGCCTAATTCATACTGTCAATTAAATTAGTTTTACATTAGGTGATCAATTCACGGAATGGTGCTATTAGCATAACCTTAGCGCCTTTTCATTCAAAGTCAGGGAGTATTTTTTGCTGCTAGCATTACTTCTCTGGCGACAATATTTTTTAACAAACTTAGCTATGTTTGCAACTCACTAGGGTATTTTGTTTCAGCAATGCCTTCTTAGAGATAAGGATGCATTGCATATCGTGAATAACAAACGGTTGTTCATTAGCTAAATAAATAAGGTGGGCAAGGAATGTTTTCGAAGCATCCCTTGCCCCAGTAAGATGACTCTAGACTAGTACAATCAATAGAGCTAATGCCCTAATAATCTTAGCTATATCTATCGACAACTCAAAGTTTGGAGTTCGAAGAATAAACATAAGTATTATCTCGTCACTACCGGGTCGACCCGATATGTTCATCGGGGTTTGTTTAGCGTGGCTGACAACCACGACTCATACAGGGGTTCGAAGTCCGCAGGAGAGTTTGGCATCAGTATTACAATTACTGACATCAAGGCTTCGTAACATAATGAAGTTATGCTTTCTCTCGCGCTTCACCATGAGCCTCTGGCCGCGTCTCCGAGTATTCAGTTGCCATCACTGACGGTACTTGAGTCCGAGGGGCGGCCTACACTCATTGTATCACGAGCAAAACTCTTGATAATAGTGTGCCTACTTTTTACACGTATCATGTACTGACTCCATGATGACCGTGGCAGCAATCAATAGACTCGTTCATCATGCCGACATTTATCAAATAGAAGGAGAGAGTTATAGAAAAAAACAAGCAATGAAATCAACTCAAGAAACCGGCCAAGTTAATTGACGCCGACCGGCCAAGGTAGTTGACGTCTGATACAGGTTTCCAATAGCTTGAGATATGATAATGATGGTTATCATATCTGACGCCCTAAATACTACTCCGTCTTAGTTAGACCAGGAACTGATGTCCTATATTTAGTGGGCTTTAATCAAGTTAGCTGCCTTCGTATAAGTAGCGATTATGACAAATAACATTGCCCCAACCGCCATTTCCATTCAATGATAATGCGTATATCGTGGTGAAAGATCTACTAATAGTAATAGGTTGAACCAATGCCGCCACCGTCAACTTTTATATCAATATATCTCTTGGTTTGGCATCCCATCGTTGAGCAATTCCCATTTTTCTCCCAGTGTGCCGGTGCAGCCACGCATGTTCCTGATATATTTGCATACCAGCCATTACATGTTTTTGCAGCAACATATACAGCCCTTCCTTGCGTGTAGCTCATTTTACTACCGCTATCCCCTTCTACAGCACATGAACTAAAAGCCGGTAATGGGGATTGAGCATGTTTGATACGGTTTTTAAAGGCTGATTTAGCACCGCTACAGCCGCTAGGAAAGCCCGCAGGTAAACAGATCCAGATTGCACACTCGTCTTGTGAGGCTGCAAAGGTAGCGAGAGAGTTAAAGCCACCAACCATAAGAGCCAGGCCAATAAGTAAAGATTTTTTCATGTTCAATTCCTTGTTAAATACATAATTCCGTTTCTTTCAATCAATATAGTACATTTTGTGCCTACGTTTTTCAATATTTTGATTTTATTAGCCGTTAGCGGTTTTGTTTACGCCACAGCCAAGGCTCTATAATTTGATATTCGCTTGCGCCCCAAAGCCCTAGCTTGTTAGCTTTTGCTTCTTCTTCAGTGTGAATGTAGTCAATGTCATTGTTGTATGCGCTATAAACCCAAGCACCACCATTAGCGACCATTGATAAATTAATATCTGTTCCATCGGTTAATGAAATATCACAAATTAAACGGCCATATCGATCCTTGTCAGGGCAATCAAGGTTAACCCTTTCATTACCAATTAGATCGGCCAGCATTATTTTAGATTTAGTGCCGAAAGGCTGCTTTCGCTCCGGTGCATCTATTCCAGCTAATCTAATTTTTAAGTGTTCATTATCATTCGATAAAACTTTGATGGTATCGCCATCGGTAATAGCAATCACAAGCAGCATTTCTAACAGCATAAAAGTCCCTTTATTAAATATTCCTGTAGTCGTTTTCTATATAGATCATATCCTAAGGTTGATCATTATGAGCATTTAAAAAGACCAGGAATGTTACGCATGCTTGGTCTTTTTAAATGACGAAATAAAGGTATTCCAGCTGCACCGTTTTCACTCTGCAGCTGAAACAAATTTATGTTCTTTCTGATGATTATTTTCATTATATAGATTGTTGTATTGCCAGATCACCACGGTTAAAAAACCTTCTCGCTGTTTGCCGTGTGTATCAGAGTTTATTCCTCAATTAACGCCATAGTTCGCAAGCCCAAGCCTCACCCGTTCAGATTCCCTACGGTCACTTAGCTGCGGCCTACGTTTGGCTATGGCGTTCATTTCATCACTTCACTTAACTGAACACGAAACGACGAGAAAGCAGGTTTTTAACTAAATAAGTGGAGATATACCAATGAATACACAGCAATCTAAAAGCAATAATGAAAATAATCAAATTGATACCAGCATTGCCTCCGGCGGGAAACTTCCTCAAAAGCAGATTATAAAAGATATGCCTGAATATGAGGTTTATTGTCGGGATGGTAGCGGTAACTATGAACCCTTTAATGATTACGATTTAGCTTTAAATAGAATGTATGAGCTAAACAAAAAGACTGGTTTTTATTGTGGTGTTTTAGATAAAAAATGTGCTGTCATTTCTAGCGTTGAAGGTCGGGACTTTGTGTTAACTGTAACCCCTATCAAACTTACATCAGGAGAACTTTAAAATGGACAATTTAACTATAGAAAATGTGATGGAAAACAACAAGGCTTTCTTTGCCTTTTCTGATGAACAATTTAATAGTCAAAAATGGGATGACATTGAATATATATCATTAGGTTCTGGCCTTGTCTGCCCTAAAGAAAACGCTGTAAAACTAACACAAGAATTAAATAAAATTTCAGCTAATCGCATTAAAAAAGAGTTAGAAGAAAATAGTGTTAAGGATATTATTTGGCGCGAATTGGCAAACCATGAATGCCAAATAGTGGGGGATTATTCTGATGTTGTCGATCTTTTAGCTGGCTACGGAATAACAGAGCAAGACATTAAAGATCAATGGGGTTCTTATTATCAGGACTGCATAGATAATGATTACTTTTAGATCGTGATTAGTTATCCATATATACACACAGTACGAGTAGCCCCAACAAGGGCAAGCGAACTACTTTGTGTATATGTGCGGTAACTGAAAATCGTTAACATAAAAAAGTGAAATCACTAAGGTTTCGAGCAACAGACAAACTCGATCCCTAAGTGATTTGAGCAACAGAACATAGCCATTAAATGCTTTGGCCATAATCTGTTTTTAAGAGCTGGAAAGGCGATCAAACTGTCATAAAAAGTAAAAAAGAAACTTTTAATAACAGATTGATAACGCTATATATAGCTTTAATGGTGATTCACAAATAAAAGACCAGGCGCAAACCGCCGCGCTTGGACTTTCATTTATTCACTTAAAAATAGCACTTAATTACTGCACCGCTATCACTCCTGCAGTAACTAATTTTAGCTATTTCCTCTAGTGCTTATTTATTAGCACCGGTTTGAATATATCGTCTAATTCCACTGTTTAAGCGCTACTCTTTGACCGCTTTTTATCCGGATCATTACAGTTCTTATTTTGATAAATCCCACGGTAAACCTTCGGCCTTCCGCACCCATTCAGACGCACTACGCTTGCTTAGCTGTGGCTTTGCGTTGAGGCCGTGGGATTTCTAAAAACACTTCACTTTCTTTAATGCCGGAGCGGCAAGAGAGCAGAACTTTTTAATGAACAGTGGAGCTAGAAAAATGACTAATATTCAAAACCAAAACAATACCAATAATAATCAAGATTTAGATACAAGCATTGCCTCCGGCGGGGAACAGCTTCAAAAGCAGATTATAAAAACAGAAACAAAAAAAGAAGCAACGGCATCATTTAATAAGATCCAAGATTATAGAGATATGATCAATCCTGAAGCGGTTTGCTTAATGTCTGAAGATTTAAGTTCAGTTGTTTATCTATATAGTATAAATGGCAAGCCTTGTGCGAGAGCCTATCGAGGACGAGCAAAGAAACAAGCATTTAATTATAGTTATCGTTCAGAAGAATCAAGATTAGAGGCCATTACAAAATGGATGAAAGCCAGATCAAAAGACGTAACAGAAAAAGTACAAGCAACTAAGGAAAGAGCCGAAACTATTAGGTCGCTTGAGGTTGGTGACGTTCTTAGGTCGTCATGGGGTTATGAACAAACAAACATAGATTACTATAAGGTTATTTCTTTAGTAGGTAAAAACAGTGTTGAAATTGCTGAAATAGGTTGCTTTGCAGACTATGACGGTCAAAATATGTCCGGTCATTGCTTGCCTGATCCAGAAGAGATTAAAGGCGAATCGTTTACTAGACGTGTACTGCATGGGGATACCGTCAAAGTTAATTCTTGTAACTCAGCAAGCAAGCATGAATATACAGTTGAGGGTGGTGAAAGAGTTTATAAGAAGTCTTATTATTCAACTTATGGATAAGGATAAAAACAAAAAAGAAAGCCCGCGAAAGCCAAGCCGTTACAATAAGGTGTTGAACACTAAAAAGCATGTAGCAAAGGGCTTGAAATAAAATAACATGGTGGGGCAAACCTACCTGATTCATGTGGAAACTTTTCGACGCTGATTGACAGCACATTAGCAACAGATTGCTCAACGGCAGCTTTCGACCCAATAGCAGACATCATCATGCTTATTTGTTCACGCACATTAATGCTTAAGCCATAAGCACTAAAGGTACAAAAGCGTTACAGTATCAATTATCTGTATTAGTTTCGACTTAATCTGACACTTCAGCTTGACCAGAAGAGAGTTACCCGTTTTGATAAAGGTGTTGAATCTTTAAATCAAAACAAAAGGTAACTCTCATGGAATATACTAACAATCCAATCATTAAACACAAAGCGGGTTTATTAAATCTTGCCGAAGAGCTTGGTAATGTTTCCCGTGCTTGCAAAATAATGGGCGTGTCACGTGATACGTTTTACCGTTATCAAGAGCTGGTTGAAGATGGTGGACTTGATGCGCTTATCAACAAAAGCAGAAGACAACCTAACATTAAAAATAGGGTTGATGATGCAACCGAACAAGCAGTGATAGTCTATGCAGTTGAACAACCAGCCCATGGCCAACATCGCACTAGTAACGAGCTTCGCAAAAAAGGCGTGTTTGTTTCAGGCAGTGGTGTTCGCTCTATCTGGCTACGCCATGATCTTGAAAACTTCAAAAAACGACTGAAAGCATTAGAAGAAAAAATAGCTAATGACGGTATTATTTTGAGTGATGCTCAAGTGGCAGCACTTGAGAAGAAAAAACACGATGATGAAGCCTGTGGTGAGATTGAAACAGTCCATCCTGGTTATCTTGGTTCACAAGATACGTTCTATGTCGGCAACCTCAAAGGCGTGGGTCGCATTTATCAGCAAACATTTGTTGATACCTATAGCAAAGTCGCTTTTGCCAAGTTATACACCACTAAAACACCGATCACAGCCGCTGATATGCTCAACGATAAAGTCCTGCCTTATTTTGAGCAGTATGAGCTTCCTATGTTGCGTATTTTAACGGATAGAGGCACAGAATATTGTGGTCGCGTTGATCAACATGATTATCAACTCTATTGGCTATCAATGATATTGATCACACCAAGACAAAAGCGATGTCACCACAGACCAATGGGATCTGTGAGCGTTTTCATAAAACGATTTTGCAGGAGTTTTATCAAATCACGTTCAGGAAAAAGTTGTATGGTTCGCTGGAAGAATTACAAAAAGATCTGGACGAGTGGATGGAATACTACAACAATGACCGAACTCATCAAGGAAAAATGTGCTGTGGTCGAACACCACTTGAAACATTAATTGATGGTAAATCGATTTGGGCTGAAAAGAATTTGACTCAAATCTAAACTGACAGTCACCGATACAAAACGGGTAACTGTCAGATCAAGTCTGAGCTACTACAAATTATCCACTCTAAATCTATCAATCATATTTTTCATACTGATAGATTGAGCAGAAAGTGTCTGAGCAGCAGTATTCGCAGATTCGGCACTATGTAGCACGTTTGATGAGCTATGGCTGATCTGAGTAATATTACGGTTCATTTCTTCACTCACTGAACTTTGTTCTTCAACAGCAGTGGCTATTTGTATATTCAAGTCACTCATACTGTTAACTTGTTCAGCGATGAGTTTGAGAGATTCAATTGCACTCGTCACTTGACCTTCACTTTGTGACGCAGTCTCTTGGCTGCTACCCATGACTTTTACTGCTTGAGTGACCGCAACGTAAAGGTTTTCAATAAGTTTTTGAATTTCTTGTGTTGATTGTTGTGTTCTGCCTGCCAGTGTACGCACTTCATCAGCAACAACTGCGAAACCACGGCCTTGTTCACCAGCTCGAGCAGCTTCAATAGCAGCGTTGAGTGCTAGCAAGTTAGTTTGTTCGGCAATACTTTTAATCACATCGACAACAACGCCGATATTTTGTGCATTCGCATCTAATTGTGATACGACATCAGAAACATTTCTAATCGCTTGGTTAAGCCCATATAATCCAGCCATAGCACCAGAAGCATGTTGAACACCATCTTTTGAATGCTGATTAGTCACTTCTGCTTTTTGTGCAGCATAAGAGGCATTTTTAGCCACTTCATGGATTGAGGCTGTCATTTCATTCATTGCTGTTGCAACCATATCTGTTTCGGATGCTTGATTTTCAATAGTACTATGAATTTTACTTAAGGCTTGTACAGAGCTATCAGCTTCAATCTTGACTTTATCTGCAGTTTCCATAATACGGCCAAGAACAGTCCGGAGTTTTGCTTTGTGGAGTTGTGCTGGAAGTTGTAATTGCCCAATTTCATCACTGCGCCCAGTATAAATTAACGCCATTAGAGGATTATTGACATCTTTATGTACATTTTTAAGAGCCTGATTAAGGGGAGAAAAAACCCATTTGGATCCAATTAGAAAACATGCTGTGCCTGTAATAAGACCTACAGCTACAGGCCAGAACTGAATAAACGCTGGTGTTAGGCCATATGCCACACCTCCAGTTACTAATGCAACTGCATTGATGATAAAGCTACGTTTTTGCATGGAAATTCGATCAATATATGAACCTAGTGCTGGTTTTTTTCCTTCATTTATTTGCTTATATATTTTTGTTGCCCGTTCAATTTGCTCAGGTGATGCCTTTGCCCTTACTGACTCATAGCCCACAGTTTGTCCATTATCTTTAATGGCTGTAACATACGCATCAACCCAATAAAAATCACCATTCTTACAGCGATTTTTTACTATCCCCATCCAATGCTTATCTTCTTTCACGTGTTGCCATAAATCAGCAAATGCAGCAGGAGGCATATCAGGATGCCTTACTACATTATGATTCTTACCCAACAATTCTTCTGGCTCAAACCCACTTATCTTCAAAAACGTGTCATTAAAGCTTGTGAGACTACCTTTTAGATCTGTGGTTGAAATTATTTCTTCTCCATTCGGAAAAGGAACTTCATTCTGAGTTACTGGTTGATTGTTCTTCATATTAGATGTTTCCTTGCATAACCGTTATTCATATAGCGGCATAAGATTTTTATTTAGTTGTAATTAGGTTAGTTTTTCTCTGATTCTCGGCTAGGCTACACCTTTATTGACACATTTCTATCGCATTACTCATTTCATCAAAAGCAGAGTGAAGCTCTTCGATGATCTCTCGTGCGTCATCAATATAACCCCCAAGGTTGCCTCTCGACCCACAGCGGACAGTCGGCCTATATCGAAACTGAGCATTTCTCGCTTTAGTGGACGATGAACAACTAGCCTTTCTTAAGCAAAACCTCAAACTCATCAATCGGTACTGGCTTACTAAATAAATAACCTTGGTAAGATGTACAACCGCTATCTAGCAGGAATTGTCTTTGTTCTGCCGTCTCTACACCCTCAGCAATCACGTTAATATCCAAACTATGCGCCATCATAATGATGGTGCGTACAATCGACCTGTCACTGGCATCTGTGACAATGTCACGCACGAAGGATTGGTCTATCTTCAATTGATTAAGCGGTAGTTTCTTCAGATATTGCAATGATGAATAACCAGTGCCAAAGTCATCCAATGAGAATTGAATACCTGTTTTACTAAGTGCATCCATTTTGATAATAATGTCGCTAATGTTAGCAACCAACATACTTTCAGTCAGCTCTAGCTTGAGCCTAGTAGCGTTAATGTCGTGCCGCGCTATCGTGGCAAGTACTTGCTCTACAAAATCATCATGATGAAATTGCTTGGCACTGACATTGACGGCGATTATAAGATGTTGTGTCAGTGGGTTTTGTTGCCATTTTTTAAGTTGGGCGCAGGCAGTATCGAGCACCCATTGACCGATAGGTAGAATCAGCCCTGTTACTTCGGCTATAGGAATGAAGTCGAAGGGCGAAATCATGCCGCGCGCTGGATGAAACCAACGGATCAACGCTTCAGCCCCCAAGGCCTGCCCATTGCTACCCACTTGTATTTGATAATGTAATTGGAATTGATTTTGTTCAATAGCTTTGCGTAGATCTTGCTCCATGCTTGCACGAATAGTAATAGCTTCTTGCATCTTTGGATCAAAGAAACGTAGAGTATTACGTCCTTCAGCTTTAGCGTTATACATTGCAATATCAGCCTCTTTCAATAGTTTATCTGCCGATTTTTCACCATCACCGCCGCATAAGCTAATGCCGATGCTGGAAGTGCTCTGATGTGTGTCTGTGCCAAGCAGGAAGGCCTTATTGAATGTGAAGAGGATCTTTTCAGCAATGTCTCTCGCTTGAGCTACCGCTTCGAGATTTTTCATGCTTAAATCTTTTAATAACACTACAAACTCATCACCTCCTAGGCGGGCTACGGTATCAGATGCTCTGACACAACTACTTAAGCGATCGGCTACTTTTTGTAATAGTAAATCGCCCATATCATGCCCGAGCGTGTCATTAAGGATTTTGAAGTCATCTAAATCAAGGAATAGTATGGCGCTACTTTGATTAGTACGTCTATTTTCAGTTAATGCTTGTTTAAGTCTGTCAAAAAATAGCCGGCGGTTAGGTAAGTTAGTGAGCGTGTCGAAGAACGCTAGTCTTTGAATTTCATGTTCGGCACTTAACATCTTGGTAATATCGGTCAAAGAAGCTACATAATGGCTAACACTACCTAAAGGGTCTCGAACCACAGTTATAGAGAGATACTCTGGATAAATATCACCATTTTTACGGCGATTCCATATTTCGCCTGACCATGCACCTTCATTTCTAAGTCTTTCCCAGATCGTCATATAGAAAGCCTTGTCATGCCGACCAGAGCTAAGTAATCTGGGTGTCTGGCCAACAGCCTCTTCTTCGCTATAGCCCGTAATTGTTGTAAAGGACTTATTTACTCGAAGAATGACATTATTGGCATCAGTGACCATCATTCCATCTTGAGTTTCAAAGGCGCTAGCAGCAATACGGAGAGACTCTTCGATATGCTTGCGTTCAGTAATATCACGAATCGTAGTCTGTAGGAGTAATTTACCATTTAGAGTCATTGAGGTATGGGTAATATCTGCTACAAAGATTGCTTCTGTGTCTGCGCGTTTATGTAGCCAATCGAAGTGGACCGTACCATTTTGCATAGCTGTATCAATATAATGCTTAGCTAACGTCCTGGAATCATTGCCACAGGCTTGTTTAGGAGGGGATAGGTCAGCGGGGTGATATTGACGAAGTTGTTCCTGCGAGTTTAAGCCAAACAAGTTTAAGGCCGCTTGATTGCTATCAAAAAAGCCTTTTTCATCCAACATCAATATAGCGTCACTTGAACCGTCAAATAACGTGCGGAACTTGGTTTCGGAGGCAAGTAAAATATCATCTGATTGTTTTCGCTTAGTTACATCAACTAATATCCAAAGAGAATCAGAAGCCTGCCCATGAAGAGCAGAACCTCTTATATCAACCCAAACCTTCTGACCATCCTTGCGGACAAACTCAAGTTCATTTTGAATAGCACCATCACGCTCAATATTAGCGTATGCCTTGCCAATGGCTAGAAAATCTTCTTCATGGGCATATAACTGTCGTGTCGAACAGCCATAGAGTTTTTCTGGATAATAACCGAGCATTTCATTGAATGCAGAATTACACCAAATAACCTTTCTATCGCGAAGAGTGCAAATGCCAACCAAAGGATTATTAATAATTGCCGATTGTTCAGAGATCAGTTTGTCTAATTTCTGTTGCTGTAGGTAGTGATCAGTAATCATGATGAAGTTACTGTAAGCAGTTTAGCTATGTTGAAATAGTTATCCATCGGAAGTCTTAAGTAGTGATTGAAACACGTAAAGGTATGTTAACATCATTACTATTAAAGCGGTTATTTATTGAAAGAATTGTGCGGCTAGAAAGCATTACAATGGTGGGAAAGTACACGTATTTTAATTAGGCGCATTTGGATAAACTTCTTGGAAACGTGCCCGTTGGAAGAAGGTTCTCACGATACTGGAGGCTTAAACAACAAATGTTGCTTCTTACGTAAGAGATTGAATTTGGTGGTGCGTAGTCCTAGAACCGAACCGATACGGCCGCAAAGACGATGGGTTTTAAGTGCCTTATGTCTATAGCTCGACACTCATGTGCCTACCAACAAAAAATCTACCGTTAAATGAATGGTTGCTTTTGGCTGTGGATTCAACCGGTGATTTGGTTTGTATTGAGAAACTCCTTAGCTAATAAGTACGTCCCTCTTTATATTCATCAATTACGATATAAACTGGTCTAGACTGAGTAAGTGTTTGTAATATATCGCTACATATATCTGGATGGTTCCAAATATGTGAATCCCAGATGCATTCACCGTGCCGTGGACTGATGGTCGAAGTGAGCTGTTCGCTCATTAATACTGACCGCTTAAATTTGGATAATACTCGACTCAAAGTGTTTAGCGAGAACATGCAGCTAACAAGTCGATGTCTGCAGTTGGCACTTAACAGACGGTCGCTATGACTCAGTTTATAAAATCACATTAAAAATAAATAATATCCTCTAGAGAAGCCTTACCTTTGGCAAACCCAAGTCTCATGGCGGGCGTCTTCTTATCTTTGTCTGGACTGATCCGGCTAGGGTTTGTTTCAGCTATCAGTTCAATAGGTTGTTGAGTGTGGCTACATGCTGTAACGGCTAAGATCATTAAAGGTAGTAGTATTTTTTTCATCGTGATAACTGTGCCTGCGCTGTTACTTGTTTAACTTCTTTCAGCGACACATTGGGGATGATGCCTTTATCAATACTGTTCGCAGTATTTTGTTTGACTCTATCCATGATAGCTTGTTGATTTTCTTGGCTTAGATTGTCTGCCTGTACTTTCTTTTCAATGGCGGCAACAGCGGCAATATAAGGAGCTAATTCAGGGTATTTTTTTACAGCTTCAGTCGCGCTTAACTCTTTAAACGCTTTTGATTTTTCTTGTTCAGGCGTTAACGCGCTTTTTTCAGGTGATACAGACTGGCCTTGCTTCGGTATATTAATACCTTTGTCTTTCATTTCAGCCTGCTCTACTTTTGTAGGCGTGTAGCCTTTTACTGCGATACCTTGCTCAGTCGCTTTAGCCCAAATATCTTTTTTGAATGACTCTGTTCCTGTGACTTTAATCTCTGACCAGCCACGATTTTTAGCAATGGCAATCATGCTATCGGCAACAAGATCGCCATCAACTTTAGTCTTTAGCTTTGTGCCATTATCTTGAAAAGCTAGTTTGTCTTCTGTCCCTTTAAAGTAGAACTTTTTACCATCCTGTACAAAGTTTTTAGTCACAGACTCCGGAACAAGTAACTTAATGTCACCGGCAGCAGGTTCAAAGAGTTGATCTTTTTCAATGCCTTCTAGTTTCGGGGTGCTATCAACTGAAGGGCTTTTAACTTCTACTTGTTTAGGCTTGGCTGTTTCTTTAATAGCTGAAACTGAAATAGAGTTTTCTAACTGAATTGTTTCTAATTCTTCCTTTGTTGCATCTTTATTTTTAAATGTGTCACCTGTGCTTTCTGATGTTTTTTCCATTCTGTTTTTAGCGTCAGCGTCGCGTTCTTCTTTGACTTCATCACTATAATAATTTGTTTTGCTGGCTATGGTCTCTTTTACTTTGGTGTTTTCGCCCCAGTGATACTGTTCATAAGTCAGTGATTCTGAAACGCCTTCGCCTCTTAGCGTTTTCTCACCGCCTGCCGGTAAATATGGTTTTTCGTCGGTATCGTTTGCAAATCCGAATTCACCCTTTTTATTAACAGAAGCTACGCCTAAATGACGCTCTGTATTATCTGATGTGTCGGTAATATCGTAATATTTATATTCTGGTGTATCAGCCATTTTTTATAACTCCTGTAAATTTGTTTCGCTTGCGTCCGTCTTTACTAAAATGCCTGCTTCTTGACAAAGCTTATCGGCGTAATCCCTTAGTGCTTGCTCGTCCATGTTTTTTCCTTCCGGTGGGTTAATGTCTGAAAAATCAACAGAGAAATCAGCAAGGTTTTTATTGTGTATATCTAAAATGTCCTTAGCGGTAACTTGCTTCTCTATCGTTTCGGTCGTTTCATCGTTAAATTGCTCCATATCATAATCAGTATCATCACCTAGATTATTCAGTTTTATTTTTGGTACATCGGCCGCTAAAAAACCTGACGTTATTGCAAATATAAGTTCTTTTTTTACGTTGCTTAGGCTTTTCAAATTAGCTAAAAATGGTGATGCAGATTGAAGACGTTTTAAGAAAATATCGTCTTTAAAATAACGTACTTTAGTGGCTAAGATAGGTGGCAGGTTCTCAAAAACAACTATCTCTTTTTCACTATCTAAACTGGTTATTTCTTGAGGTAGTAATAAAGCGCGTCGTTGATCACTGGTATTTTCAGATGGATCACGTCGATTAAAAATGCTTTTTCCTTTAGACGTGGCAACACCGTCTACAGTGTCATACCCTAGCCATTCTGAAATATCTTTAGCTGTGTTGGTTTCTGTTGCTTTCGGCGGGAAAACAATATTTAACGCATGATTTACGGTAAATGTTTCGGCAGCTTCTTTGCCGTACACATCTACTAGCTGTGATGGACTTTGAATAATGGGCAACATTCGCAGGCCGTAACCGGCGATATAACTAATACCTTTCGCTAGAATTGGGATTTTTCCGATAGCGGTAAACTCGTCCATTAGTAATAAACAATCGTGTTTTATATTTTTGTTTTGGTGGGGTAGCTCTCGTGTATTCAGATCTATTAACTGCTGGAAGAACAAATTAAGTAATGGCGCTACACGCTCTAAATTATCCGGTGTCACACCGACATAAATAGATATTTTTTCTTCCCTTACTTTTCTTAAGTCAAAATCATTACCGTTAGTGGCTGCATCTATTATTGGATTCATCCATAACTCTAGTGCAGATCTAAAGCCTGTAATGATACCGGCGCGGGTATTTTCTGAAGCGATCCCTATATAACTATTTAAAGCCCTGACACATGCACCGGAATACGGACTACCAGCTTCGCTAGCGTCTTTAATCGCTTTCTTAAAATACGTTGAACCATCCCCGTCATTTAATGATTCCCGTAATACTTGGCCTATTGTTAAAACCTTTCCGGACTCCATCATAAAAAGAACAACACCCAGGAAAAAACTCCTAGGTGTTGAAGTCCAGATAGGATCAGTATTAGGTCTGTCAGGAAATAGCATATTAGCTATTTTTTGAATGTCATTTATTCTAAAGTCAGGGTTGTGATCGATATAACTTAAGGGGTTGTAACGGTGCGTCCGGTAGTCTGTTGCCAAAGGATTGAATAAAAAACATTTTTGGCCGTGTTTTTTCCTAAAAGCACTCGTTATGTCCCAATTCTCTTGTTTTATATCAAGAACAACGACTGAATATTTCCATGATAAAAGATTCGGTATTACTACGCCCACACCTTTACCTGAGCGAGTTGGTGCAGACAAAATGACGTGTAGTTGCCCTTTTAACTGTAAATATTTATCTTGGTATTTACCAACAATAACACCTTCGCCATCAAGCAAGCCCGACTTTACAATTTCTGATTTTTTCGCAAATCTCGCATTACCGTACAAGCTTCTCTTTGCCGGTATTAGGAAGGCGATAAATGGAATAATTAAAATTGCAACAGAAATGCCACCGGCTAGCATTAGTTTATCCATTACATAACTGTCATCGCTATAGTAATGCCAATAGTTAAACGCTGTTAATGGTGTAGCGTTGTTGTAATCAAGATCAACCAACGATAGAAAGATGCCACCAGTTAGGTATAACCAAGCAAATAACGCTAAAGCAATAAGAAGTAGAATTAAACCTATTTTAGTCCAGATATTCATGCTTTCTCGTCGGCTCGTAATAAATATTAACTAGCTTCATATTGGAATAGAAAAAAATGACATCAACGGTGGATATTAAACGGCTCTTAATATATTTATGGTCAAGATTCGCCCCTCTGGGGCTTTCTTTAACCAATGCTGTGAACTGTTCAAACGCCGCTAAAGCGCCGTTAGCGTGCATGGTGGTAATTGATCCTGCATGGCCGGTATTGATAGATTTAAGATAATCCCACGCCTCATCCCCCAGTATTTCAGCCATTAAGATCCTTGAGGGGTTCATTCTTAAACAAGCTTGTAAACATTGCTTAGGTGAAATAAATGTTTTGCCGTTATCTTCCCTTGAGTAAAGCATGTGTACTTTATTAGGAAAATCTTTCAGGTCTATTTCAGTGTCGCTTTCCAGTGTTATAAGTCGTTCATTACGTGGAATTGACTGAATCATGCTTTTAGCAATGGTTGTTTTACCGCTTCCTGTTTCACCGGCAATAATAATGTTTCTTCTCGACTTTACCGCGAGTTCTATGAACTCCTTTATTCTGCCTTCTTTATTAAATTTTACTAAGTCGTGCTCAAAAGGTTCTAGCTCGTTAGTCGCTGGTTTACATTCAGAAAAAGCGCCCTCTGCTTCTAGTTCATCTAAGCTTTTGTTCACAGGAGAAGGGATACGGATACTAAACGAAATTGTATTTTTTTCGACTGCCGGAGGCATAACAACTTGTACCCGCTGACCTTCAGGCAAAGAACCCGTCAGGATCGGGTTCTCCTCTGTAATTTTTCGTGAATTGTAGTTAGCTATTGTTTTAGCTAACTGTTTAAGAAATTGATATGTTAGTTGAGGCATATCAACAACAACAGGATCGGCAGAAGTATATTTTTTATATATGAGCTTTTGAGGCTGGTTTATCCAGACCTCAGTTACGCCTTCCATATCTAAAAATTCCTTAATTACTTCAAGCTGATGATCTAATACATCGTGATTGATTTCCGTATCTTTCATCACGACTAATCTACGCTTAAGCTGTAAACAGTTGAGAAGTCCAGATCTCTAGCAACCATGACTTTAATCGTTTCGCCTTGATTCTTAATTAATGTTGGTGGAATATCCGCCTGTTTTTCTAGAATTTGTCCAGCAAGATCAGATCCCGTATCAGCCCCGCCACTAAGAATGACGCCACCTTCTGAGCTTTGTCTCGCCGCGTAGATTTTAGCCCCATCACTAAGCACACTTAGGAATATTGCTGTTCCAAAGCGTTCAAGAAAATGATTGTCAACCCATCCGGACATACCAGAACGGCCAAGAGCATCAGCAGATGGAGAATGTAAAGCGATAACTACGCCATTAGGCGTTTTAGCCCTATTCCATAAAACAAATAAACGGCGTTGGCCGTTTCTCAGACCACCGGTATATTCTCCGGTTAACTTAGAGCCTCTATCAAGCAACAGTACGCGCCCATTATCGGAATATACGTCCCTTGATAAGATGCACGTTGTTAAACCGCTTAATGTGCTATCTAGGGCTGTTTCTAATGCACAATCTAAACTCGTACCTTGTGCTATTACATAATTACGATCAGGTAAAACAGACGCTACCGCCATCGGCGTTACAGAGCTTATCAGTTGCTTGTTTAAGTCTGTTTCGCCACTTTGACCACCCGCGCCACCACCGATATTAAACCCATCTGTTTGGTTGGCCGGTGCATCATTGCGAGTGCTGGCCTTAGCTGTTTCGGATTTCATCGAACCAGCATCTTTTTTGCGGTCATACCACTGCACTATTTCTTTTTGGTTTTTTCCCTGATTTTTTACTGCGGTTGGTTTTACTTCTTTTCTAATAAGAGCCGGTTTTTTAATCGGTTCAGGTTGTGCTACTAATTCTACTGATGGAGCTGATACAGGCTCTTTATCTATAACGACTAAAGCAGGCATTTTGTTTTCGATAACGGTTTGCTCTTGTTGTGCTTTTTCTGCTGCATCTTTATCTTTATTAGGATTAACCATAATAAAGAGGAGCGTCCCTAAGCCCATAGCTAAAATAAGAACAGCGCCTATGATTGTTATCGTGCTACTTGATGTTGTTGTTGGCTGCATTTCAGGTATATTTTGCCCTGTTTCTGCTGTATTTTTTGATTGCTTTTCCATGCTATTCCGCTCCTTTTACTGTTCTTTTTACTTCGTTTGAAATTGTGCCTGTGTTGTTATCTCTGCCTGAATCCAGATTAAAAGATCGGTTAATTACACACGCAACATAAGCCCCTTTTCTTAATCGTAGTTGTTTAACCATTCGATGAATGATGACGGTATTACCGTCAACATTTGCATTTATAAGGCTTTCTTCTCCGAACTCATTGACCTCATAAATGGCCGGAATATCACGATTATTACTAAATGTTAGGTAGATGAAACGGCCATCATCTTTAGCTGTCGTAGGGCTTATTTGTGCTGAGCCAGCCGCCCAATAATCAACATTTTCAATAATGATTTTTTGGTCTTTCAGTGCTTGCTCTGCACTTTCTAATTTTTCTTTTAGAAGTCTTGCCTCAGTTAATCGCTTTTCTTCTAGCTCGTCGGCATCGTTATAAGCAAAACTTAATGAATAAATGAGATTAGGATCTTGCCACGCGGTCTTGTCTTTTTCTGATCTTTTTGCTGTGAAAAGCGTGAACTGATAGCTTCGCTCATTCGTTACGATAGTTAAGTTTGTATCAGGGGTTTCAGCTTTTGGCCTAATGTATATGTTATTAATTCTAGGAATGATTTCCCATGCAGTAGGATCGCCTATGGCTATATCTTTAATCTCTTCATTTTTTGAAAATTCAATATGAGTTGATACGCCAAAAAATGTAACCAGTTTAGTTACATCGTATTTATTGTAAGGAATAATTCTCACCCTTGGATCAAACTCGCCAATATCTGGCGTAGTTTCTGCTAATACATTTACAGATAAAAGCAGTGTAGAGAGCGTGAGTGCAGTTAATAGGTTATTCTTCATTCGTAGGCATCCTTTCATACGGTGCAATACCGCCCGTGTTGGCAGTGATTGATTTTTGTTTTGCTTCTTTATAGGTGATTGAAGGCGTGTCGTTTGAGTTTTGGCCTGCTGAATCGGGATCGTTTCGATATTCAACAACCTGAAAGCCAAGCGGCGTAATTTCTCTATCACGCTCTTTAGTTGGTGCAGCACTATATTGGAATTTAAGCGTAGCCGCCCAGTGTGTAATGACTGGTTTTAAGCTATTGCCGCTTTCCACTTCTTTAATGTACCTAACTAGGGCTATATCTCGTTTCTCGCCAATAAATGACGTGCTTTGTATTTTGATATTTACTTTATCTTCTGTCGTGTAAATATTAAGTGGTGACATTGGATTTTTTGGGTTGAACCACGCTAGATAGCGAATCGTTTCTTCTTTGCCGGACATTAAGCCTGTGTTGTAGTAATACTCTTCTGCAAAGGTTCTTGAGTAGCCTTCTCGATATCTAATATATTTTCCTATAAAGTATTTATTTAATGCTTCTTCGTAGGTTGTTTTTCCATTGGTAATGCCGGTAACAATATCAACCGTTCCACTTGTTTCATTAACCCTAATTACATAGGGTTCAACCGTCTTTAATGGCGCTAACTGCCCTACTGACCATGCGCAAACAGTAGCAAGGCCCAGGCCGAAAACGGCTAGGCTCCACGCTACTTTGTTTGAACTTCTTAAAGACTGCACTTTATCTATGTTCCAATAATTAGTTTCCTTTAAATATTGTTCCACCGATTCTTCTTTTCTTGCCTTTTGAACCATGAATTACTACTCCCCTTTAGGTACATTAATAGGGTAAAACTCACCTTCACAAGATGGCGGTGCCGGTGGCGTTAAGGCACAGCCTGAAAGTAATGATAGTAAAACGGTAATGATGCTTATTTTTTTCACAATAGTTCCCTCTACTTGTTAAACAATATATTTATTATTGCATAACTATATGTAGTTATTTGTCCAGTTGATTTATATTATTTTGTTGCGGTGGGCTTATTTGGAAATGCTATTTCCGCCTCTTAGTCTTGCTGTTACTGCACGCGCCGCATTCAGTGTTTTAGTTCCAGCTGATCGCAGTTGGTTGGCACTTGTAAGCTGTGATCCTGAATGTAATTTTCTTTGCTTCCTATCGTTATCCCAGTTTTTAAATCCCTGTCCGATGCTACGGCCTGCGCCAAGCGTAGAAATAGCTATCCCGCCGCCCAGAGCTGAAGCTATAGGCATTACTTGCTTGAGTATTAAAATGGCTATCCCAGACAAAATAACAGCAGGCAAAGCCCCTGCTACTTCAAGGTTAGAAGAGTTAACCCCTGCAAGATATGCGGCTGTATATGAATTTAGTACACTGATGATAAGCCGTAATATCCCACTAACTAACATGACGATAAATATAAAATTCATACATTGGCCTATCCATGTATCAAAAAACCGTTTAGTTGATTCAAACAGTGTTAATAAAATGAATATTGGCCCAACACCTAACAGCACTGACAGCGCCATTTTTGAAAGTACGAGCAAAAATGCCGCAAAGATCGTTAGTGCCAATCCGAAACCCCATACAGCAAGTCCGGTAAGTGTTAATGAGATATCGGCCATCCCTGCAAAGTTACTTTCTGCAAGGGCTTTATTCATAAATAACCAGCCTAGCGCCCAAAGATCATCAAGTGTTCTATCTAAAAAGCTTGATGTATTTGCTACTGGCGTTGTCGAGGCAAGATCAGCTAAATGATCTGGCAGATTTGAGAGCAAATCAACAACAAAACTATTGTAGTAACCTAGATTAATAGCCAACGTCACAATTAGGGTGATTTTTATCACCCTATTGAAGCCATCAGTTACTAACTCCCCCGATTTCCCCGTTACAACCTGCCATCCCCAAAGGATCATATAAATCATTAATAGCGAGGTGACTACGGGAGTTATGGACACTATAACCGCTGTAGCAACATCGTTTATATAGCTTGATAGTGCGGTATCAATGCTATTAAAAGTCTTTTCGTATATTTGTGAAGCCATTTTATAAAGTCCCTTTAGCTACCAATCAATGTTATTTATTTCGCCATCACCGATACTTTCAAGCTTCCGTTTTTTCAGTAGTTCAGTCTGCAATTTCATTGCTTCAGTTGTTTTTTCTTCCATTTTTAATTTGCAAAGATCCCTTTCATTAAGGTTTTTAATTTCAATGCAATCAGCCATTGATTCAGGTTCAATAGATTCTGTTTCTTCAAAACAAGCCGTTAAAAGTAGTGAAAGAAATAGTGTTATTATTAACTTCGTCACAGTGTCCTCTTCTTACCAGTTAGGTATGTTAATAGTGCCATTACCAAGAACACGTAATCTTTCCTCTTTAGAGCGTTGTTGTTGACGCTCCCAGTACGTTTCTTGCGTTTCACTTAATGCCGCTAATTTGATTTGTTCATTTGATAGCATTAATTGTTCAGCTGAAATGCGTGCTTGCAAGTCTGCAATTTCTTTAGGATCTTCAGCAGAATTAATCCGGTCTAAAAGGGTTTGTAAATTTGCCGTTCTTAAGTTTGCTTCGTCGTAAGCGGCTTCAGCTAACGCGCCGTTAATAGCGATTTGGTTTTGATCGCTTACAAAGGTTTTAGCTTCTTTTGAGCCTGCTTTAAAACCTGTTTCCTCAAGATTCAAGATTTCAGCCGCCGCGAGTAAATCACCCACACGGTTTTGTAATGCGTTGTAGTCACCACCTTCAATGCCAGCAGTTAGTTTTAGTAGATCTTGGTATTCTGACGGAATGTAATAGCGACTCGATGGATCGTTTACTAAATCAGCCAACCCTCTCGCGCCTGTTAAAGAACGAAGTTGTTCTTCTGACAATCCTGTCTGAGCCTGTAGCTCTGAAAATTGTTGCTGTAGCTGTACTAGTTGCTCTATAGCTTGCGCAATAGATGCCACGTCGATTACGGGTATACCTGTCGCGTATGAAGGTGTCGGCATAGAAAGGCAGATCGTAGCCGATATCGCTACGGCCTGAGCTAGTTTTTTAATTTTCATTATTAGTTATCCCTTACGTTGTTTATGAAATTCTGGCAGCCATACGGCTGGATCGTCCCCAAGCTCAGAAACTAGCCTTTCTGCTAGTTCTGATGTAGCTGTATTGCCAGATAAGACCGCTAATTCATCCTCAAACCCCTTTAAATTTAGCTCTGCAACAACAGAATTTAAACCTTGTTTTATGAGGCATAACCTTGAGTTTTCATCGAAGTTTTTGATGATCTCGTATTCTCTTGTGGTTAGTTTAAATCCGTCTACATAGTCTGATTTTGTGGCTTTCATATTAGGTAAAAAAATCATGGTCGCTGTCTGCTCTATTAGTGAATGACTAATTTTGGACTTCAGCGCATCTTGTGGTGATTGTGTAATGGGTATTAAAAATCCATTTTGTTTACGGATTGTTTTTAGTTTGTTTTCTATAAGATCTTCAAAATATGGATCGGCTAACAGCTTCCAAAATTCATCTAAGAAAATAGCAATTCTTCTGCCATCTATTAACGCTTCTATTTTGTGAAACAGGTACATTGATGTTGGTGTATTTATTTCATCGTCATCAATAAAATTAGTAACATCAAATGCAAAAATATTTGAACCTGTCAGGTTAAAAGTCTCTTCGTCATTATCAAATAGCCAAGCGTTAGCGCCGCCTTTGCACCATTTCGCCAAACGTGCCGAAACGCCATTAGGATCGGTAGAGTCAAGATACTGAAGAATTGCTGATAAGGATCTTTTATGAGTTGGCATTTCCATAACCATCTCAACCGCTTCAATAATTTCACGTTCTTGACTTGGTGATAATGGTAAATCTACCCTCTGAACAAGTTTTTTAACGAAGCTATCTAGGAATGAAATATTAGCTTTCGTTGCTTCCATTTTCATAGGCGCAAAGCCGGTAGGCACTTTCTTTTTAATAGGGAAGTATTTACCGCCTAAAGCTCTAACACCTATAGAACAACCGTAGTCTTTATCAAAGAGTATGTATGTGGCCGGTTCATCGTCCTGGTCGAACTTAGTAGCCTGAGCTAGTAGCATCATTTCTAAGACGGTCTTACCTGAACCTGACGACCCTATAATCATAGTGTTAGCTAAATCACGGTGATTTTTATCAATCTGCCCATTTATCACTTCTGTTTTGTGGAAGTTAAAAAAGTATGGACTTTGTGCTGTCGTTTTAAACATCATCACAGCGTCACCCCATTGATTGTTTTTAATTCGGCCAATCGGGAAATTATGAGGCGCACAGAAGCCAGCAAAGTTAAGACTATTAATGTCTGATAAGCGAGGTCTGTATTTAAAATTAGCAGGAAGCTGAGCAAAGAGCGCGCTCTTTGCTGATCTATCCTCACGTACCCATTTAATGCCAATATCTGATAAAACAGACGTGGCTAAGTTAATGCCTTTGTTTAGCGTTTCAACGTTTTCAGCCCTAAGCACTAAGCTTAAATGGTGCGATCCCATCACAAACTGATTAGAGACTAAATCATCCAACCCCTCCTCTAGTTCAACAGCTTGGGAGATAGCTACATCACCCGCCGCAACGAGTCGATCCCTTTGCCTCGTCATGCGTCCAGTAGCCGCTGGCTTACTTAAGAATGTAAACGATTGAGTTAGGACGAAAGAATAAGAAAGAGATAAAAGCTCGTCCAACTTTCCAGCGTGCGTATGTTGAGGATATTCTGAAAACGCGATTACAGCACCTTGTAGCTGACCCGTAGGTGTTTTAAAGGATAGGCCGCCCCCTTTGCTTGCAAACGGTCTATTTGTCACTAATATCTCGTCTATATAGCGCCGAGGTACTGGAAATCTATGCCATTCGCCATCAATCAAAAACGCATAAAGCTGTAACGGCTCTGAATAATGGAGGTCATTAAACTCATAAAACCCTAACTTCGTAGGGCTGTATCTTGATAAGGCAGAAAGTGCCGTTTCTGCGGCATCGTTTAGAGCGTTAATCGCCGCTTGCTGTTCCTTTATGAGCGTAGCTTTAGTCTTGACGCTAAAGAGCGTCATTAGCTTGTCTATAAACGATTCAGCAACATTCGCATGCGGTCTATAGATTATTGATAGATATAACTCATTAATGAATAGCTCACTATCTAATACGTGCTTTTCATACTTACGGTTAAGCTTGTCAGCAAAATCGTTCTTAAACTCTCCTTCTGGATAACGATCATATTTACGTCGAACAACATGTGTCCATATTGAAAGGTTTGGCGATGCTATATTTCGTAAGAAACTGTTTAGTTGGTTGTGCCAGTGGTTAAGGTCGTTAATATCTGCGCTTTCGTGGGCGGCACCTTCTAGGCGTAACGTCATAACAAAATCATTGTCTGTTTTTATTATATTTTCGGTTACGTGTGATCGGTAGGGAATAAATTGCTCGATAGGATCATCGTTGGGTATTACTTTTTGCATCCGTTGCATCCTTGTAATTTTATAATCTGTCTTTACGTTGTTTATCCGCTAAGGGTGAAAAAGAGGCCGCGCCCCAATAATTCCTACTTCTGCAAAGAGCGTTTGTGTTCATCCATAAGGAAAGTGAGTTAAAGAAATCATGATCCGTTGCACTCACTAAGTAGAGAACGGCATGAACTGGAATAGCCACCAATAGAACCAATGGATTACCTACGGCAAGGAAGAATATTACAACGGTCATAAACTCTATGACCGCCGCAAAATAAGGTATACCGTAGAGCGTTGCGGGGCGTGTAAGCCCCACAAATAAAGGATCTACTTGAATCAGTTCACCTTCAGACATTCTTAAGATGCGGCGGCAATAACGTAATCAACAATAGCCGCGCCGCCAAAGATTAGAACAATACCAATTACGATATTGACAACCCATGCCCACTGCATTTTTCCGAACATTGCTAGTACACCGGAAATAATAATTGCAATAATTGCAAGCGTTCTTGTTAAGCCTCCAGTGAAGATTGCAAGCACTTGATCTGCGGTATCATCCCAAGGTGCCGCTGATGCTATTTCTGGTACAAAAAGAACCATTGCAAATATTGCGATCTTCCATGATTCTATCGTTTTAAGTCCCTGTGTAATTTTCAAAATATACTCCTGATTATTTTATGTTTTGTCTAAAGTTAGTGTTTAAATGCACTTGTTTAAGCAAACCGTCAAAGCTATTTTTAAAATACTTTTCATTCAGAATTAATTCTAAATTAGGTATTGCCGGTAGTTTTTCTTTGAGGTGTTTTGCAAGCCTTGAATCTGAAGCCCATTCTTTAATGTCACCTCTAGCTGTTTCAATGACGCTTAACGAGTCTTTCCATGATAAATATGTTAGTAATATGTACCTCCCTTCTTCTGTCTGAATTATAAAAACTTCCTTAACCGCTTTGTTCTTTGCGAAGTCTGCAAATGCCACTTCAGTTACGCGATCTAACTTTTCAATACTTGAAATAATGTTACCGCTATTTATAATAGATTGTATAATCATTTTGTATCACTTTGTTTAAAAAGATAAATCTTCCTTAGATTTTCTTTTAGGTAGTATTTCCTTAATCCTCCTGAAAATGGACGTTTAGAGCTATACGCTTTCATCTGCCGTTGTAAACAAAAATATTTGGATCGACCCCATGATCATTCGTTGGGTATATTTTTGGGGAATGGCTATCTGATAAATATACGTTTTCCTTATATTCACTTCTAACTAGCTGTTCTTCTCCCTTTAGCTCTTTCGGTTGGGCGCTAATTAAAGCCCCTTCCTTTATTAAGTCCGGCACAAAGATAGTAGCTATCTGAACCTTATTAATAATTTTCTGCACGTAGCCATTAGAAAAACCGGCAGTTGTCGATCCGGTGTTATATTCTGATATAGCTACTTTCAGTGCATCTTGTTCGTCTAAACCGCTATTTAAAGCGCGACGATAATTATCCGTTAAGATCGCGCCTGATACTTGCACGTTTCTACAAGGATCAAATGCCTCTTCAGGTGTTATTCCATAAGCTTTCCGATTGCCCTTGCTTATCTGGCCTAACCCTAGATCTATATTCGTAATGTCTTGCTTAGCAAGCCATTCAACGACCTCTAAAGCTTCTTTTTTCGTAGTAGGTTGCTTTTCAAGCGTGTAATCGCCATTTACGCCTATAGCGTAAGGATTAAAGTTTGATTCTTGGCTAACAATGGCCGACATTGTTTGAATTGAAACATTAGCGGCGCATGTGTCCATTACTTGCTGAAAGTCCATCTTATCTACCCGCACTATCGGTAGATGGATTCACGGTGGAATATATCACTTAATTAGTCCTTTAATTTGATTGATCGTTATATGATATTTTGTTACGCATTATAATACAAGTTGTTTTTTTAACCACATATTAACAACCCAGTACGCCTAGCTGTTTTTGGCTTGCTTGAGGGATATTAATATCGTGGATAATTTACTACCGTAAATCTGTACATAGTTCAGGCATTAGATGCCCTACCGTAA
>TARA_R110001606_G_scaffold1789_4_pt1 | contig 30242 bp, 35 predicted proteins | sample TARA_R110001606 | Tara Oceans TARA_R110001606 (sample SAMEA4398315) | marine metagenome | biome: Polar Biome; feature: [SRF] surface water layer (ENVO:00010504); material: water (ENVO:00002006), including particulate matter (ENVO:01000060) such as... | depth 5 m
CATTTTTGCTATTTTTCAATCTGTTTTTCGCAGATGACGGACCTATCAATGAAGATATTGTTTTATACCTTATGAATATTGCTAAATAATAAACAGTATACAGTATGGAAGAGAATACAACACATTTATATTTGCACACAAAGAAGGGTACAGAAGAGGTTTTTTATGTAGGCATTGGTAATGCTAAGAGACCTTATAGAAAAGACAGTAGAAATAAGTGGTGGCATAACGTAGTCAATAAGTATGGTTATGAGATCACTATCTTAGCTGACAATCTAACTTGGACACAGGCGTGTGATATGGAGATATATCTCATAGGTTACTACGGAAGGGGGAACTCGAGTATAGGCACACTAGTTAATCTTACAGATGGAGGTGAAGGAATTAAGGGTAGCATAATGAGTGCAGAAACAAGAGCTAAAATGTCAGCATCACATAAAGGTAAGCAACATAGTGAAGAAACAAAAGCTAAAATAGGTGCAGCTAGTAAAGGTAAAAAAATTAGTAAAGAACAAAGGGCTAAACTATCAGCATTAAAGAAAGGTAAATTATCCAACAGTACTAAACTTACAGAGGTTCAAGTTATAGAAATACTTACAGAACTTAGAGATAATACATATAGAGGACAGAATGTAGATTTAGGTTTAAAATACGGAGTAAAGAGTGTTACTATATCAGCTATAAAAACAAATAGAACTTGGAAACACATTTGTAGAGATACCCTTAAAAGGGTTATAACTAAAGTATTAATTACAGCACAATAAATCTATTTAGAACGTGGTTTTGCATTTACCTTGCATCATTGTACAGTTGATGCAAACCACACCCCCAATCTAATTACAGGTTATCTCTGACCTTAAACAGAGTCGTTTTTATATTTAAATCTTATATTGTTATGAATAATCGTACAAAAGAAGAGTTGTGGTATTGTAAATCTAAAGAATCATTTAAGAAGATGGTAAATAGATTAGAAAACAAATTTAGAAGTAGAATAGATATACTAGCTAGGTTACATACTATTACAGATAATATCTATATGGTTAAGCAGCTTGGATATAATGTATGTGGTGTTTACTCTGAAAAAGAGTTAATCCAAAGATTACAAGGAGTAACAACTTCTTTTGATCCAAAAAGCCCTATAACTGAGGCATAATATTAAAACCTTTTATTAATAATTAAAATTTTTACAAATGTATTTAGAAATCGTAAACAAGGGAGAAATTAAAACTTCCGAAAAAATTAACAAAAATTACAGAACTGTCTCAGTAAGAGAAAATCAAATGTCTCAATTTACTAAGCCTGACGGAACACAAGGTATTGCTAAAGGAGTAGCAAAAACAGGTACAATAGTAGTTTGGGAAAATAGATGGGATGATGGATTCAATGACTTAGGTTATGATGAAACTGTTGGTTCTTATTTAATGGGTAGTGTAGTAAGACGTAAAGTATTACCTTATGCACTTCCTGATGGGCAAGTAGTAAATTCATATAAGACTGTCGTCTTAGGTGATACTACTGATCCTTCTTTTGAGCTTAATATTGACCGTGCATTTAAACGTGCAAACCATGAGATCATGGAAGAAACTGCTATGTCAGTAATGTCATAAAATGTTCATAATGTAATTTAAATAGTTCTGCTGTATTAATTTATAGCAGAACTATTATTTTTAACATAAAAACATTCTAATGAAATTTATAGGTAAATACGTAGTAGAGGGTATAAAAAACACTACAATATCTGAATGTTTAGCTTATTGCAAATCTAAAACTATACTAGGTATAGATATTGAGACAACACCAAAATATAAACAAGGTACGTTTGATGAAACAATATACCGTGGTGGTTTAGATCCTTATCTTACTGAAATAGTTATGTTACAAATAGGTGACTTAGATATGCAATACATCATAGATGTCAGAGATTTTAGTAAAGAAGAATTACAACCATTAATAGATTTTATACATTGGAATGAGAATGTTACATTTATAGGTCAGAACCTGAAGTTTGAAGGTAAACACCTAAGACACAATTATGACATTAGGCTTAAACGAGTCTATGACACAATGTTAGCAGAAATTAGTTTGTATAACGGTCTTAACATTGGTCTATCAATGGAAGCTATGTCTAAAAAGTATTTAAATTATAAATCTTCTAACTCTTTTGATTTGTTTAATCAAATAAAAGTTAAAAGTATATCTAGTATTAATGAACATAGTGAATATTCTATTACTGCTTTTGAGCTAGAAGATCTAAATATTATAGATAAATCTATAAGATTAGGTTTCTTAAAAATAGAAGACAACCCATTTTCTTATGAACAATGTAAATATGGTGCTGAAGATATTGTAATACCTTTTCAAATTAGAGAAGAACAATTAAAAGGTCATGACTTGTTAGGTTTTCATTTTTGCAATGAGTCTAACATTAACTTTGAGTCTGCATATACGCAAGTAGTAGCTGATATGGAGTTAAATGGTATGCCTTTTAATGTAGAAAAGTGGAGAGAATTACATGCAAAGAATAAAAAAATTTATTATAATAGATTAGATATACTAAATAAGTATGTTGTTTTTAATCATCCTAAATTTGGACAAACATCATTGTTTAATCCATTAGGTGATTGTATAATAGATTGGAGTAGTCCTTCTCAAGTAATAGCATTCTTTAGAAGTTTAGGTATCTGCGATAAAGAGAAATCTAAACAAACTAAACGTATGGAGTGGTCTGTAGGAGCTAAAGCAGTTCTTGCTACTTCACCGTTTAAAAAGAATTATCTTACTGATACTGACATTGAGATTGAGTGCTTAGATAGCTTAAAAATGGCTTATTTGTTAGTCAGAAAGTCTCAAATGAATATTACTACATATGGTTTAGATTTTCTAAAGTATGTACATCCTATTACTGGTAGATTGCATCCTAATTATAGGCAACATCTTATTAGTTCTCGTACAGCAACTACTAAACCAAATCTTTTAGCAATACCTGGGTCTCATAGAGATGCATTTCATGCTGGAGATAAATGTTTAGTAGTTAATGACTATAGTTCTCAAGAATCTGTAGTTATTGCAGCATTGTCGCAGGATGAGTCTTTATTAGATTTCTTTAACAATGGTCACGAGTTATTTGGATCTGATTTTCACAGTTATACTGCTCAATTAGTAGGTGAAGTTAGTGATCCTGACTTTAAAATTTATCCTGATAGTCATGATAAGTATGAAAAGTGGATGAAAGGTGTAAGACAAAATACAAAAAGTATTAATTTTGGTCTTGCCTATGGTATTACAGCTATTAGTTTATCTAAACAGCTCGGTATATCAAAAGAAGAAGCAGAAGAATTAGTAAAAGATTACTTCTCTGCTTTTCCTAAGCTAGAAAGCTTTATTAAAGATTCTATGGACAACGCTTTAAATAATGGTTACGTTATATTTGAACCTAATTTAAAAGCTATATATATACAAGATGGTTATAAAGAAATAAAAGAAAAAGAAGAATACTGTAGGTCATTCTTCTTTAATGATATGTACAAAGCTTTATTACCATCACAGAGAGAACTGTATAAAACAAAACTGTACAAAGATAAACCACATATTAAAGAATATTATACTGATATTGGTTTGTTTAAATCTAAATTAGGTAACAGAGGTTGTAATTTAAAAATACAAGGCACCTCTGCCAAACAATCAAAGTTAGCTCAGATCAGATGTAGAATTCATTCTATAGAACATCCAGAGCTTGACTGGGATATCTTATTGTTATTACACGATGAAATAGCTAGTGAGACTACTTGGGATAATGCAGATGCAGTTAAAGACTTACAAAATACTTATATGGTGCAAGCAGCTAATTTCTTTTGCCCTGATCTATCATTTAGAACATCAGGAGAAACATCTTACGTTTGGGAGCATTAGTTTTGGAACAATTTAATTAATCATCAAAAAATAGAAATGATGAGCAATAGTAATTTTAAATTTAAAAAAATAGAAAAGTTTGTTTGGGCAGACAAATCCTGCAGCTATAATGTTACTTTTACATTAGGTGACAGTACAGCGTATTCTGATATGTTTAGATATAATCTACGTGATATTCCAGATTCTTATAATGGAACTTATGAAGGTAAAAATACTAAACGAGAAATAGTTTTAGCAACAGAAGATTCTGCTTGTTTTTCTATGTTGTTTAATAGTATTGATTCGACTGAGTTTGATGATTTTGTAACTAAAATTGAGTATAAAATATTACAAGTAAAAAGACTTTCTGATAAAGTTGTAAAAACTTATATTAAACAGATGTGTAAAGTATTTGGATATAAAGCTAGATTTAAAAAAGACTATATAGTTTTATCTGATTGTAAAAATAAGTATTTAACATTAGCTTTGTTAAGTATGTTGCGTATGGTTTATGAATACTACAGATCTAATACAAAAGTAGAACAAGTAGCGTTTATAAAATCTGCTAAAAAGTGGAAAACATTTGAAGATATGTTAACGCAGTACAAAACTATACAGCCTGATGATTCTTACGGTACTGGACATGCTCCAGCATGTGAAAGAGTAGTTGTAAAATCTTTATCTGAGTTTATAAAATGTACTGAATCTATAAGCGGTGTAAATGAATTATTTTATTAAACTTTATTAAATAAATAAATATGAAAGTATACGTAATAGGTGGAGCTTTAAGTTACGCCAATATAGTAGATGAACCTAATATAGTTAATAATCCTGAAGATGCTAATGTAGCAATACTAACAGGTGGAGAAGATGTAAATCCTGAACTCTACAATGAAATAGCACATTACACAACAAGCTTTAATACTAGTAGAGATGCTTATGAAATCTCTGAAGTAAATAAATGCTTAAAGTTAGGATTACCTATCATAGGTGTTTGTAGAGGTAGTCAATTAACTACAGTTATAAACGAAGGTAAATTAATACAAAATGTGTCAGGTCAACCTTATATTCATAAAGTAGTAGATGTACATTTAAATAAAGCTTATGAAGTAACTAGTACTCATCATCAAATGATGTTTCCTTTTAACTTAAATAAGACTAAGTATAAAGTTTTGGCTTTTGCTAAAAACTTAACTCATACATTTGAGGGACTACCTAAAGGCTTTAATAAGCCAGAGATAGAACCAGAGATTGTATATTATCCAGAAACTAATATGTTAGCAATTCAATCACATCCCGAGCATCTTGATGTAGGGAGTGAATTAAGAAATGTTTCTAACTATTATGTCTCAGCTTTAATTAAAAATGAGTTAAAGAATAAATATACCATTGTTAATTAAAAAAAATATTATCGCAAAGAAAAAGAATATTAGAGACACAAGACAATCTGAAGCAGTAAAAGCTTTTAAGAAAGGAGGCATACTTTTAGCTTCTCCTAGATTTGGAAAAACTAAAGTGTGTCTCGAAACTCTTAAAGGTAAGAACATTTTAATTATTATTCCAAACAATGATTTAAAGATTGGTTGGAAAAATGAAATTGAAAAGTGGAAATTTAAAGGTACTTATAAGATTCTAAACAAATCTAGTATTAAAAAAATTACCAATGACTACGATGCAATCCTTATAGATGAAATAGATACTTTAAGCCCTGCTAATATAAAAGGGTTAAAGAAATACAAAAAGATCTTATATGGTTGTACAGGTAGTTTAGGTGAAAAGTCACAGGAAGCATTATCTAAAGAGTTAGGTATGAATATTGTATATGAGTATTCTATAGAACAAGCAGTTACTGAAGGTGTAATTGCAGACTACAGAATATATGTACACCCTGTTGATTTAGATAAGACAGACAGCTATGTAGAAATAGGAAAGTGGATTACCACAGAAGAAAAGTCTTATGAATACTGGACCAAGAAACTTAAAGAAGTAGCTGCTAAAATTGCAAACTCATATAGCAATCCATATAACTCTTTTAATATGAGGCAACTTATCCAAGATAGGATGAGGTTGGGATTAATGAGATCACAATATATTAGTAGATATTTATCTAAATTAAAAAAAGCTAAAGAAATAGTTGATAGTTTAGATAGATGTATTATCTTTACATCTAGAACAGATAGAGCTGATTACCTTGGTAATGGTTATCATAGTAAATCAAAAGATGTTCTAGATAAGTTTTTATCAGGAAAATTAAGTAATATAGCAGTATGCAAATATCTTAGTAGAGGATTTACAGATCCTACATTAAAAAAAGCAGTTATACATCACTTAACAAGTTCTCAAGAAGATGCAATTCAGAAGATTCTCAGGACTATGAATTTAGATCCTGAAGGCAATGTAGCAGAGATTCATGTGTGTACTTATAGAAATACAAAAGACACAGATTGGACTACTAATGCATTAAAACTATTTAATCAAGATAAAGTTATATGGCTTGATAAATAGTATTACGTAACCCTTAAAAGCAAAATTATGAATTTAAATGCTGATTTAGAAATTAAGTTTTTAGAATGTGGTATAGATATTGATGTAGGGTATAGTACTTTGCTTGGTGTACATTTTGACTTAAATGTAGAAACGTTTACATCTCAGCAGACTTTAATAAAGTTAGATCAATGTAACCTTATTAATAAAAACTACAAGACAGGTCTATATGAAATAAATGTAGACATATTCAAAGAGCCAAATTTAGATTGGCTAGATGATTACAGAGGATTGTTCAGAGGTATCAGTCCTGGGTCGATGGGAGATCGACAAGGTGTTGCTAAAAAAATGAAAAAGTTCATGAAGACTAGCAAATATACACCAGAAGAAATACTAGCGGCAACTAGCTGGTATATTAATAATACTGATCCTAGATATGTTATGAGAGCACATTACTTTATTGATAAGAATGGTAGTTCTACTCTAGGAGCAACATTAGAAGAAGCCGATTTTGGCGAATTAACAGATGATCTATTTAATAATACATTATAGACTAACTTTAGATTGGAAGGAAAATTAGACATTAATATATTATGGAAAGAATTAATCAGTTACAGGAGATTCATGTAAAGAAAAAAGATGGTATAAAAAATTATATACCTTTTGCTTTTCCTAAGATGTCATCCATGATTCCAGGTATTATAAAAGGTACTCCTTATATAATATCTGCAGGTACTGGTGTCGGTAAGACCCAGTTAACAAAATACTTAGCTGTCATTAACTCTATAGAGTACGCTATAGAAAATAATGTAGATCTAAAAATATTATACTTTGCACTTGAAGAATCAATAGAAGAGTTTACAGATTCTCTGTTAACTTATCTTATACAAAAAGATTCAGGAGTACAGTATTCAGTATTAGATTTACAAGGTATTAGTGATAACGAAGTAGATTTTAATATAGTAAGAAAAAGTCAAGCTAAACTTGAACAATTTTTAGACTATCTTGAAATTGTAGACTTTATATACAATCCTACTGGAATATTTAAGTATGTATATAACTACGCAGAAACTAGAGGAACCCATGTTAAAGTATCTAAAGAAGGTGAAGAATATTATGACCATTATGTGCCAAATAACCCTGATGAGCACATCATTGTAATATGCGATCACGTTAGTTTACTTAATACAGAAAAAGGTAACTCTCAAATGCAGACTATTTTAAAATATTCTGTAGATTACTCTAGAAAAATGTTTACTAAAAAATTCAATTACTCATCAGTTATTGTACAACAACAAGCAAACGTAGGTGAAGATATTGCCCATGCTAAAGCAAATGCTTTAGAACCAAGGCTAAACAATCTTGCAGATGCTAAATCAACAAAAAATGATGCACTAATTGTATTAGGGGTCTTTGATCCTTTTAGACACGATAGTATAGTTGTAAAAAATAATTTTAGAAACATTAACTTAAAAAAATGGGCTGCCGATCATGGTACAGATGCTCTTAGATCTATTAATATTATGAAGAACCGTTATGGTAATTCTAATAAGGTTATACTTTTTAAGTTTAATGGTGCTACAAATAATTTTATTGAACTTACTAACGAAGATAGAGAAAAGTACAAATTTATTTAATTTAACAACAAACTTATGACAAAAATCAAAAGTATTTGTATAGACACATTAACGGCTATACAAGAACGTCAGTATGCAGCAGACAAGAAAAAGCCAGGTCACGATCAGTGGTTTGACTATGGAGTGACTATTGCTAACTTTGTAAATGAGCTAAGTAATCTTGGGTTTGAGATTGTCTTAGTACTAGGAGAGCCTGGTACAGGAAAAAGCTCAGGTATGAGAACATTAGATCCAGGTACTAATATCTGGTACAATGCTGACAAAAAAAATCCTACATGGATTGGTGGTAGAGAAGAGTATGGTAAGAAATTTAAACCTACTCCAAGACTTCACCAACTTCCAGACACTTATGCTGACATTATTAATCACATTAAAGCTGGTATAGAAGCTGATATGTTTGATGATGAAAAAGTAGCATTTGTTAGTGGTCATACAGAAACTTACAAATCTGGTTTAGAAACTAGAGTAAGACTAAAAACCCTAGGTAAATTAGCAAACAAAATGCAAATTGAAGGTAATTTAGAACATGTATTGTACTCTGTAGTCAAAAAGAATGACTCTACAGGTGATGCAGAATTTTTACTGGAAACTCAGAACAACGGCACTAATACTGCACGTAGCTCTCAAGGTATGCTTGAAGGAGTAATACATAACGATTACAAGCTTATCTTAGAGGCAATTAGAAATTATTAATTAATATTTAAATTTAAAGAAATATGATAGAAGGAATAAACACTTCAACAGCACCAAGTGGTGGCTCTTTTGACTTATACACAGGGCTAGGTCAAGTAACAATTAAAAAAGTAAATCCAACTTCAGAAGAGTTTGAAGCAATTACAGGGTATGCTAGAAATATTAATTATAATACTATTGGCGAAAACAATCTTATGCCAGTAAGAATCTTAGTACATAATGAAGACGCAGGCTTTCAATTAATAGATTTTCTACTTGGTAATACACCAGTAGTATCTAGCACAGGTAAGACTCAATACATTAGTACTAAAGGTAACTTTACATATGGCGCAAGTGAAGATGCAATAACTTCTAACCCTAATATGTCTTGGTTTGGTGAAATAGCAAGACCAGCATTTGTAGGTGAAGAAAATATTATTTCATTTTTCAAGCAAGGTCTTGGTATTGATAAAGATACTGAGTTCTTAAATGAAATTATTAACAAAGCACAGTACAACCCAGCAAGTATATATTCAAAAAATGCTGATAGTCTTAATTTCTTAGCTAACATTTTTACACAAAATCAAATGTCAGTTATTGTACCATTTGGTGTAAAAGAAACTGTAAACTCAGAAGGACAAAATAGAAATTACCAACAAGTAGTAACTAAAGGTAATTGCTTTTTCCACATGAGCAGTATGAATTATGCTAAGAAGACTTACCAGAAAATGCTTGCAAGACAAATTGAAGCTGGTTACCCTATTAAATTAGCAACTACAGTAGATTTTGAAGTATATACTCCAGAAGCTCCAAAAGTAGGACCAACATTAGGGTCTGTAGATGTAACACCATCATCAGTAGGGCAAGACTTTTCTAATATTCCATTTTAATTAATTAACATATAAGAGAGAGGGGTAATTCCCTTTCTCTTATTTTAAAAAACTTATTTATGACAACAATTTTTATGTTAATTTTAATAATAGTTGTAATTCTAGCAATTACTCGTATTTTTACGAGTAGGAAAATAACAAACCCAGAAGAACCAATAGTACCTTCTGATTGGGCTGGAGATACACCTTTATTTGAAGGAGTCCCTATAGTAAAGAAAATGCCTACTCAAAGGTATATGCCTATTACTAAAAAAACTATAGTTTTAAAATGTGGACTTACACCTTCTGAATTTGAAAAAGCTTTTATAGACGGAGACGTAAGAAATAGTGATGCAACAGTTATTAAATGCATTGCTATTGAAATTAAAAATATAGTTTTAGACTATAGAGATAAAGCAATAGAACCTATTTATTTAATGTGTACTAAAAAAGATTTAGCTGCAAAATTAGGAGTTAGCACTACTAGTTTAAATAGATACTTTAGAGGTGATACGCTTAGTTTAAATTCAGAAATAGAAAAATTATTAGAATACGATGATCAATGGAATATCTTTAAACTTAGACTCCCTACTTAGGAAGTACCAAGAAGATATATTTGCTCAATACTTAGGAGAATATCCTAATCTTTCTAAAAGATACAAAAGTTTATTGAGATCAGGTGATCATAAATCAGGATGTAGGTTAAATTACCACCAAGGTATATTGTTTTTTATAGACAATGCTACTTATAATGGTAAATTAGCATTTACTGCATTTGATATAATAAAAATAAGAGAAGGACTTACTGGTGTACAAGAACTAATTGATACAGTTGTAAACACCTTTAAACCTTCCCTTGTTACTCATACAACAGAAAAAGAACAAAACATTAGTATTTTTACTAAAGATGTTCCTTTTACTGATAGTAATAATTTATTATCTCATTTACAATTAACTCCACATATTTTAAACTCTGATCCTGAAATACATTTAGTAAAAGCGTACTGGACTAATACAAAAAGTGACAATGAAATTTTAAAAAATAGATTTCATGATCCTAATGTAATACCCACTTTAGCTTATAAGTTTCCTAACGGAACTGTAAAATTGTATTTTAGAGGTCAAGAGTTTAAATGGTGGAGTAATTGTACTGATGAAATATTTAACAGTTGTTACTTACCTGAGTTTAATGATTCACACATTGTTGTTACTAGCAGTAAGTTAGATGCTCTTATACTATATAAAGTATTTGGAGTACAAACTATTGCAAAGCAACAAGAGTATGGTAGTCTAGATTTAGATATTAGTAATTTTAAATCTAGATATGTGCTGTATGATAATGATAGAACTGGTATGGTTGAAGGAGGCAAATTAGCTTCTTCTTTAAACGCAGTACAGTTATTTTTACCAAAAGGTAATGATACTGCAGATTTAATTATAAAAGATTTTATAACACTAAAAACATTTACAAATGATATATTATGTAAAATATAGAGATAAGTATGCTTCTGTTACTAATTTAAGAGGTGTAGTTGAAGATTATTTAGAAAGAAGAGATTGGAATTTAGATATTTACTGTGAATTACGTAAAAAGTCAGTTAGTTTACAAAAAGAAGACTTAGATGGTCCTGAACTTTATACAAGAGAAATAGACACTCCAGGTTTTGAAATACAAGTCCCTGTAAGTATAGATAATTTAAACTTAATCAATGGAGATGATTTTGAATTAACTAGAGATGATGCAAGGATTACAATATTAAAATTAAACAATTATTTAAAAACTATAACAAATTTCGTATGTGTAAAGTAGGACTAATTTACCCTAATTTAAATTATCAAGGGAAGTATGAAGTTAATGGTGCTTATGTAGATTATTTTTCTAAGTTTGGAGAAATTGTACCTATAACACCTGAATGTCCATACGTAGAAGACATAGATGTCTTAGTTTTGACTGGAGGTGCTGATATTAATCCTATTAGATATGGTGATTTTCCGAAAGAATCAGGAGCACCTAATCTAGAATATGATTATTTTGAACAAGTAATGCTAAGTTTGTATATAGATGCTAATATTCCTATTGTAGGTGTATGTAGAGGTATGCAAGCTTTGTTTGTACATTACGGTGGTAAATTAAATCAACATGAAGATTTACCAACAAGTACATCTAAAGGTAATTATCTTACCCAGCATTTAAATATGGGAAGTAGAGGTAAAATTGTAGAACATTTAAAGCTAACACCTAGCTTTAACCACTTGAAGAGACTAAAGAAAGTTAATCTAGGAATTAATTCTTTACATCATCAGACTGCAAATTTAAAAACTATGCCTAAAGAGATAGTTCCTATTGGTTATTCTGAAGAGAATAAAAACTTAGAGCTATTTACAGTAAAAAATAAAAACATTTTAGCTTTTCAAGGACATGTTGAAGAGTTAAGCAATACAAAATTATTTGATCATTTAATAAAAAATACTATCAATGGAAAATTGGCTAATTGGAACTGATTATGAATTTGGAATCTCTAAAAATGGAGAACCTATTTCAATCGTAGGGAAAATAGGAGGTACAAAAAACGAACCTCTAGATATTGGGAATGGATGTGCAAGACAAGAAGATAATGTAAATGCAGAGGTAACACAACCTCCTGTTAATAATTTTAAAGATTTTGTTAAGTACATTGAGTATGGACTAACGACTATTAAGTCAATGGTTCCTGGTCACGACCTTAACTTTAATTCATTAGAGATATACTCAGATGAAGAATTAAACACGTATGAAGCACAAGTATTTGGCTGTGAGAGCAGTTTTGATGTCTACGCTAGAGGATTAAGCAAGCCAGCAATGGCTACTAACCCTAATTTAAGAAGTGCTGGTTTTCATATACACTTTGGTAATGACAAAATAGCTAATAACAATCAAGAAATGGAAAAGCTTGTAAAGTTATTTGATAAATATGTTACTATACCATCTATGTTATTAGACCCTGAAAAAGGTCGTAGAGAACTTTATGGTAGAGCAGGTGAATTTAGAATGAAATCATACGGTTTAGAATGTAGACAACTTGGTTCATTCTTTTTATCTGACTTCAGACTTATTGAATGGGTATGGGAAGGAGTTCAAAAATGTATTACTCAGTATGAGCTTGGAGAAGATTTAAATTCAGATTCTATGTTTAATAGAAATGATATAAATAATTCTTGCATTGCTGAAGATATTATTAATGGATATGATTTACAAGCTGCTAAAGAGTTTTGTGATGCTAATGATATTAATTATTTAAAAGAAGAAATATGCAAAGAGCTTACGTTTATGGTAGCTTAAGAAAAGGACACTATAATTTTAAAAGCCTTTCAGGTATTTCTTATATTAAAACAACTAAACTAAAGGGATGGGATTTATTTTCATTAGGCTCTTACCCTGGAATAAAACCAGGTAAGGGTACTTTAGTTGTTGATTTAGTAGAGATGGATAATGAAACTTATAAGCAAGTCTTAAGAATGGAGTTAGGAGCAGGGTATTCAGAGATAGATATTACTATTGATGGAATATCAGGTAAATTTTTCCCTTATAATTATAATTTAACAGAGTTAGTACCATCAGGAGATTGGTCTGACTATAAAAAATATTAAAATGTGTGGAATTAGTGGAGCTATAGGCTCTAAAATAGACATGGAAAAAATTAAACTACTAGGTTTACTTAATGAAGACCGTGGCGGTGACGCTGTAGGTATTTATGCTAATAAAACAGTATCAAAAACAATTCAAAGTTATTATCATCTATTACAACAAGATGACTTTCCCAAAAAAGCAAAGGGGATAGCCTTAAATCACTCTAGAAAAAGCTCTAGTGGAGGTAATAACGTATTAAATGCACAGCCATTAATGGTAGATAATGATGTATTTGTATTGAATGGTACTGTAAAGAATATAAGTACTTTAGAAAGAATTACAGGAATAGAAGAAGAGAAGTTAGATAATGATACCTCTTATTTATTTAGATTAATGAGAGCTGGTAGCACTGAATGGTTAAAGTATTATACAGGTGGAGCTACTTTTGTCTACAGACATAAGACTAATACTACGTTTTGGGTCGGTGCTGCTAATGGTAAAGTCGAAAGACCTTTAAGCTTTTGTTATGTAAATGGTACTATGTATTTTTCATCTTTAGAACGAGATTTAAAATTAGTATCAGAAGATAATAAGATTACTCACTTTAAAGTAAATACATTAATTACTGTAGATAATGGAGGTAATATTGTATTAGAAGAACCTATTGCTAGAACTATACCTCACATTGAGCTTAGTAATTTACAAAAGAAACTTCTTTCTTGTCCTTATGATGAAAATTATTCTACTTTAGAATCTTTAAACGCTGGTAATAATGTAGTAATATTTTGTGGGGGTGCTTATTATTTAAATAATGAGTTTTACACAGGTAAAGCTAAACTTGATAAGCATTCTAAACTTATTAAAACTACTATGCAAGACTCTATGGCAACTTATTTCTTTAAAAATGGTATGTTAGTAAAAGACAATTTATTAAAAAGTATTTATACCAACAGTCATTTAGCATTGTATTCTAATGCAGGCTATGACGAACCTACAATTGAAGATAGAATTGTTTCTACTGCTCATACTATTGGGTTAAGTGACTCAGATTATGGATTAATACAAGATTCTATGAGTTCAGAAATGTTATATTATAGTGCAGATTTACATAGTCATTTTTACAATGGAGCTTTAGCTGATGGAATTATTAATCCTATTGGTTCTTCAACTCATTACCATTTTAGTAATGGTCATTTTGTAAAGATGTCTTACTACTCTCCAGAAGAATTTATGGACAAAGTAGAAGATCTACATAATGATATAGATAATCTACTATATGAATTTGATTTAGAAGATTTAGATGTCGAAGGAGCATCAATATTTGAAACTTTAAAACAATACAAAGAACATGTTAAGAATAATAACGAAGAGTGGAAGAGTATTACTTAAAAGTGCTTGTACTCTAATTAATAATGAATGGTATGAAGTAGGTAACCGTAATAAATTTGAAAGTGGTGAAGTATATCAAATTGGAGCAAAGTTTAATTTTGCTAATGAACTATACTGGAACGCTAATAAGAAAAGATATTACAGACTTACTGAAAATATAGCATATGGGTATAGCAAAACTTTTAATAATTTATGCCATTTTAAAAAGACAAAGTATACAGTTAAAATAGATAGGCATAAAGAGTTGTTTCTAGAAGATTATAGAGATTTCCCTACTATGAACTATAATGGTAGATATAACATTTTTATGGAAGGTGAACCATCTGCTTATGTAATAAATTATGCTGATTACAATACAAGACTGTATGGTGCTGATGATAACATAATGTTTGACAAAGCTTGGGCAGGATACCAAACAAAACCTAAAGTAGCTGTAGCAGGAGAAAATGTACCTAAAGTTAACATAGTGCCAGAACTATTTGATTATAGTTTTGGAGTAGAGTTTGAAACTTCTTCAGGATCATTACACAGTACTATGTTAGAAGATTCTTTCTTAGTACCTGTAAGAGATGGCAGTATTGATGGTTATGAGTATATTAGTGTACCTATGCAAAATGAATTAGACACTTTAAAAACTCAATGCCATTATTTATCTAGACAATGTAATGTAGATAAAAAGACAAGTACTCATATACACTTAGGTAACTTACCTAGAACTAAAGAGTTTGCACTTTCTTTTTACATACTTATGTATAGATTTCAAAATGAGATCAATGCAATGTTTCCACCACTTAAAAAGTTACTTAGATCTTTAGATGATCACGGTAACAAAGAAGCAAAGGATTACTGTAAGTTTCTACCTGAGTTAAATTTAATGTATGGTAGGCATTATATAGATAGAAATGGAGAAATTGACCAAGATGAGTTAGATGAAGGGTACAGAGATCTTTGGACTTTCTGGAATGATGGAGAAGCTCCTAGTGAAAATCACAATCCACAAAATAGAACACACCGCAAAGCTCATTTAGCTAAATGGAACTATGTAAATAGGTATTCTATTGTGAATATGAACAATTATTTCTTTACTAATTCTAGAACCATTGAGTTTAGATACCATGAAGGTACAGTAAACTTTGGTAAGATTAGTAATTGGATTTTATTGAACGTAGCGTTTGTAAAATTTGCTGAGAATCATGCAAAAGAAATACTTAGTAGTAATACTAAGATTACATTTAAGGATATTTTATCCGAACTAGGTAATGAAAGCCTAGAAACACATTTAAGTGATTATATTTACGAAAGAAAAACTGAAATGAGTAGACATTACTCTGCACAGAATCCTTTTTATCAAATATATGACTTAGATAAAACAAAAGAATGCACATGGCAAAATCTGAAGTAGCAGCCAAGAGAGGTAGAGTAAATAGGAGAAAAGGACACGATTATGAAAGACTAATTGTGAGAGTACTTAAAGATTTAGGCTGGACTAAAGCAATGTCTACAAGAGCATGTAGTAAACTACTTGACGATTGTAAAATAGATATTGCACCTAATGGTCCAGTTACTGATAATTTAGATTTTCTAATACAATGTAAAGCAGGGTATATAAAGCAAAGACCCAAAGCTGATGTTGAATTTAGAAAAATGCTTGAAGGTTTGAGCGAGTATTTTCCTTCCGATCATACAATATTTAAAGCAAAAAAGTTTTTAATGCACAAGTTTGGCAGAAAAGATGAAGAACATCTTGTCACAATGACATTTAAAGACTGGGTTGCAATAATGCAGGAGTTAGTCTCATTAAGAGAAAAACATGTGGAGCAAGAAAAACCAGATAACAATTAAACCAGGCATTCAATATCAAAACAAAAGCTTACAATACCTATACCCTAGTATTAGATTAACTAACAAAAGCATTTATGCTTACTTGTTAAATAATTTTGAAATACTAGGGGTAGGTGTAGGCGATTTGGCATACGATATTAAATCTACTTTAGACGATACTTTTTATATCCTTGTTGATGTTTATGGAGTCCATAAAAATGGATCCTACATACAAGAAGATTACTATAGAAGAAAGTTTGAAACAGGATTAGCTATGATTAAACAAAAAAAAGGGTTTGTAACAGACTATACTTTTAAAGATAATCAACATATGATAGTAATAAATTTACCATACTCTAATATGAAGATTGATTTTTTACAAGGTAACTATAGTTGTATTTACCCAGAGCCTCAAGAAATTGATTTACTATTTCCAAGAATTAAAATGTTTAAAAAGATTGAAGTTAGAAATCAAGATAATTTAGTATTACATAAAGACGTACAAGCTAGACCTAAATTTAGGGAGCTGTTACGTTACGAGTTTGGATTTACTGAAGATGTTGACAGAGGTATCGAATTTGATTTACCACCCTTATTTAAAGAAGAGGTGTTTAATCACCATTTATTAACAGAATTAATGACATTCTAATGAACCAAAATATAATGCCTAATAAAGAAAGGCTAATACTAACTGGTAAGCATGGAAGACCTTCTACTATAGAAGCTTTTAAAGATTGCCAGTTAGGAGAATTAGTACAACGTAGGCAGTTTACAAAGAAAAATGGAAAGTTTGTTAAATACTATAGAGTATTTGATCAGCTAAACAAAGTTAATTACAGAAAGCATAAAACAAATAGAATAAATGCAAAGGATTCTATAGTTCTTAGGTGGGGTACACAAGAACCTTTTGATACTAATAACAAATCAATAGTTTACAATAAGATACCTGGTCTACAAAATGCAACTAATAAAGGCTTATCTAGAGTCTTAATGCATAGAGCAGGAGTTAGAGTACCTACTATTATTACCCCTAAAAATATAACAGAAAATCATTTACCTATTATTAGTAGACCTTTTGTACATAGTAAAGGTAAAAACTTTATAGTATTAAATACTATTAAAGAATTTAATAAACATTATAGTCCTGCTACTCATTATTATGCAGAATATATAGATAAAGAGTTAGAATTTAGAGCTCACGTTGGTCATGGTAAAGTATTAAGACTAATGGCAAAAGAAAACCCTAACAATGGCAATTTAGCTTGGAATATAGCAGCTAATCGAGGAGGTAATGTAGCAGAAGACGTTGGGGGGTTTAAAGTTATTCGTTGGAATGAATCAGAACCTTATTTAGATGTTCTAAGACAATCAGTACACGCTGTAGAAGCTTTAGGGTTAGATTGTGGTGGAGTAGATGTAATGTTTAAAGATGGTAAAGCTTATGTTCTTGAAGTGAATACAGCTCCTACTTTAAACTCATGCCCTACAACTGCTAAACGTTGGGGTATGTACTGGAACTGGTTACTTAAATCAGACACTAGACGAGAGCATTACGATTGGAAAATATGGAACAAAGCTAAATCTTTCTTTTTTAAAAACAAACAATTAATAGATTGATATGACAGCCGAACTAGATACTATGAGTAATACTTCTAAAATTGCTTTAGATAACGTAATAATAGCAGAATTTGAAAAATTAAATACTAAAAAATTTGTAAATTCAGGTATTTTAAACTATCTTTACGTTAATAATAATAATTATGAAGTATGGTGTGAACCACATGAACTATCTTATGATAAAGATTGGAATTGGCTAATGAAAGTAGTGGATAAGATAAACACTATGGATAATTATAAATTTTCTGTTAATATTCACTATCATTTTACTACAGTAACAAATAACTTTACTCTAATGGATATAATAGATGAAAATACAGACCACGACACAAAGAGTAGTTGTTACAATGCAGTAGTAGAATTTATTAAAAAATACAATAATAAAAATAATGGCTAAAAATAAAACACGTAAACAGAGTAGTGGTAGAGTAACCAATACTTTTAATAGTTTAAAATCTGATAATATAGTTCTTACAAGAGATCTATACATAGCTGCTGGTATAATTGACAAGCAACAAGCTGAAATTAAAAGCAAAGATGATCAGATAGTAAGACTAAAGAAAAGACTTCAAATTTCAAATGTAGAAGATTTAGGAGAAGATGAGTAAACTAATACTAACTGTTGGTATTCCTGGTAGTGGCAAATCTACTTGGAGCCAGCAGTACATCAGAGAGAATCTTAATACTGTTAGAGTTAACTCTGATAGATTAAGAGAAATGTTATTTGCCTACAATCCTTACAGAATAAAAGAATACTGGAGTGATAGTAATCTACAAGATAGAGAATCAATTGTAAGAAAGCTAGTACGAGATATGGCTTCTAATTTACTTAGTAAAGGTCACGATGTTATTATAGATGCTATGAATTTAGATAAAACCGTAATCATTAAGATGAAAGCTGTAGCTGAGTTAAACCAAGCTTCTGTATTGATTAGAGAATTTAATACCCCACTAGATACATGTATAAGAAGAGATCAGCAGAGAGAAAGACATGTGGGAAAGATTTATATAATAAAAAAGCAAGAGCAGTTTAGAGAACTAAAAGGTACAGATTTCTATACCTCTCTTACTTTATTAAATTAAAAATAATAAACTTAATGAGATATTCAATATTACCAGTAGAACATATAGATATTTGGGACAGATATAAATCTGCAGAAGCTCAGAGATGGGATGCCCAAGAAGTTGATCTTAGTAAAGATAAATTTGATCGACTGTCAGATAGAGAGCAAGATGTATTGAAACAAATACTAGCGTTCTTTGTAGTTAGTGATGGTATTGTAAATGAAAACTTAGCAGATAACGTATGTCCAGAGATAGATATACCTGAAGCTACTTTCTTTTATGATTACCAAAGATATAATGAAAATGTGCATAATGAAACATATGGTCTACTTATTGATTCTTATATTAAAGATCCAGTAGAAAGAGACAAGATGTTTTCTCCTATAGAACATATGGAAACAGTACAGAAAAAAGCTCAATGGGCTTTAGATTGGATTGGAGAAGACTCTAGTTTAGAAGAAAAAATAATATCTTTTGCATGTGTAGAAGGTTTAGCTTTTCAAGTATTATTTTCTTATGTATTCTATTTTAGAGATAAAGAGTTTATGCAAGGTTTATGCCAAGCTAATGAGCTAATCCTAAAAGATGAGCAGAGTCATTATGAATTTGCAGTACATATGTATAAAAATCATTTAAAAAAAGTAGACTCTGATACAATTAAAAAGATAATTATGTCTTGTTATGATGTAGAAGTTACTTTTATTAAAGAAACTTTAGGCGTAGGATTACCAGGGCTATCCCCTGAAATGATGAATCAGTTTTTACAATTTGTAACTGATAGAGTGTTAGTTGATTTTGGATTACCTAGAGAGTTTAATGTTACACAACCTCTTGCTTATATGGATAAAGTACTTATGGAAACTAGAAGTAATTTCTTTGAAGCTAAGTCAGGTACATATACTCAGGTTACAAGGTCAGAAACTAAATTTGATGAAGATTTTTAAATTAAAAATATAAAATATGGCAAATTATTGTTATAACTCACTTAATATAATTGATGCAGATAGAACAAGCATTAATTTTATTACTAGTTGGTTAGATAGATATAAAGAATTTAATACTATGAAAGAATGGTACGATGAGTTATTATCTGTACAAAATAAAATAGACGAACCTTGTACTAGATGGTTTGATTTTGAGTATTCAATTGATTTAAATTCTGATAATTCTCAAGAATTATACATTTCAGGAGACACAGCTTGGGCTCCTACTGAAAAATTAGCATTAGCTATCTCTAAAGAATTTAACTGCTGTGTGAATCTAGTATATGAAGAATCAGGTAATGACATAGGTGGAGATATAATTTACGAAAATGGAGAAATAAGACCTTTATATCAAGGTACTTACCATGGATATAGACTTTGGGATGAAGGTGTAGATTATTTATACAGAGAGATAGATAATTACTTTGATGACGGCTCAGAGCCTACAGAAGCTGTAGAGTTTTTAGAAGATATTGTATCAAGAGGAGGAGTAAAAGTAAGTGATACTGATCTTGTTAAAATATTTACACATATAAAAGATAAAATAGATGAAAATAATAAAAAGTAATAGTACAAAACAATCTTTTAATCCTAATAAAATACTGAAAAGAGTTGAAGATCAGAGTAAAAATCTTAATGTAAATCCAACTATAGTAGCACAAAAAGTAATTGCAGGAGTGATGGATGATATGGAAACAAAAGATATTGATGCTCTTATTGCAACTACTGCTGTAAATTTAATTTTAGAAGATCCAGATTATAGTTATCTGGCTTCTAGAATTTTAATTACTAGACATGCTAAAATTATTGGTGTAGAACCAGTAGAAACTGACTTTTTATTTGATTATAAAGGATTTAAAAGCTATTTATATAAGTACTCTAAGAGAGACGATTTAGGTTTCCCTATAGAGTTACCTCATATGTCCTACAAAAGGGTCACTAAGGCTCTTAAAATGGACTCTGAGTTCTATAATGCTTTGTGTAATCACGAGATTTCTATGGCTACACCTATATCTGTAAATGCAGGTAGAGATTCTGGTGCAATGATTTCTTGTAACTTAACAACTTTAGTAGAAGATTCTAGCGAGGGTATTTTAAAAACATTAGAAGATATATCACAAAGCTCTAGAGATGGCGCAGGAATAGGTTTACATATACATAGTCTAAGATCTAAACATTCTTTAGTTTCGTCTTTCAAAGGAAAAGCAGGCGGAGTCGTAAGATTTTTAGATATGGTACAAAGTCATATGAGATTCTTTAAACAAGGTAACAGATCAGGTAGTGCTGCTGCTTATCTTGGTGTATGGCATAGAGATGTAGAAGAGTTTTTAGAATTAAGATTGCACGCAGGAGAGCAAAGAATGAGAACTCCAGATTTATTTACAGCAATATGTTTACCAGATCTTTTCTGGGAGAAATATATTAATGATGATGAAGATTGGTATTTGTTTTGTCCTCATGAGGTACAGAAAGCTGGCTTTGAAAACTTATATAAGTTTCATGGCTCTGCTTTTACAGAGCAATACAATAAGCTTGTAAATGCAGGATTAGGTTTTAAAGTAAAAACTTCTGATATTTTATACAAAATACAAAAGAGTATGGCTGAAGCAGGTCTACCTTATGTAATGAATTGGTGTAATGCAAATAAAAATCATCCTCAAAGTCATTTAGGAACTTGTACAGGAAGTAACTTATGTATTGAAATATATCAAATGTCAAGACCTAATTATACAGCTCAGTGTGCTTTATCTAGTATACCTCTGCATAATTTAGAGCTTGATGACTTTGAAGAGCTAGGGAGAAGAGCTAAGTTAGTTACTAGAGCTTTAAATAGCGTAATAGAAAACAATAACTGGTCAACAGAGGGTGCTGCTAGTGCAGGTAAAGAGCAACGAGCTATTGCAGTAGGTATAGCAGGATTAGCTGACTATATGGCTAAACACAAGATTGACTTTACAGGATCAGAAGCACAAAGGTTTAATAGAAAGATGGTAGAAACAATTTACAATTCTTCATTAGAAGAAAGTTGTAGGTTAGGTAATGAAGGTATCTATAAACCAGTATTTCCTGAGATTTATAAAGATGGTAGAGTAAATTCTACGTTTGTAGCACTAATGCCAACAGCTAGTTCTGCTACATTAGTAGGTTGTTATGAATCTTTTGAACCAGTTCAAGCAAATATCTTTCAAAGAAGAATAGATGCAGGTGAGTTTACTATTGTTAACAAGTATATGATTAAAGAGTTACAAGAACGTGGTATGTGGAATTTAGATACTAGAAATCAAATACTAGCAAACAATGGCTCTGTACAATCTTTAATTATTGATGATGACTTTAAACAAAGATATAAGACTATATGGGAGCATTCTCAAAAGTCTTTAATTAATCTAGCTGGTATTAGACAAGAGTTTGTAGATCAAGGACAGTCAATGAACTTGTATTTTCAAGATGCTACAACTGGTAAAATAGGTGCAGCATTAAAGTATGGTTGGAATTTAGGATTACCTACAGGTAGTTATTATACTAAAACACAATCAAAGATTGATGCTCCTGTTAGTCTAGTACAGACTAAATCAGAAGTTAGTCCAGGGTGGGAAATATCCTGCTATGGGTGTGAAGCATAAAGTAAAGCCCTAGTAACATAATAGTTGCTAGGGTATTTTTAAATAGAATTAAATTAAAATGAAAATATTATTTGAAGGTACAGAAGAACAAATAGAGTTATTAGAGTCAGAATTTGAGATGCTTATAATAGAGCATGGAGATGAAGAATTACCTACTATAAGAAAAGATTACCAAACTAAAAATCTTTGGTCCGTAAAAGATGTACAATCCAAGTTTAATTGTACAGATGAAGCTGCATTATTAATTTTAGAAAATGCATTAACCAATGAAGCTACTATGGAACAGATTTGGTATGCAATAGAATCTTATGATGAAGTTAATTAAATTTTAAAAATAAAATATATGAAAGAAGATAATAAAATATTAAATACTTTAGCTGAAACAATGTTTTCTACATTAAATAGACAAAAAGTAGCTATTGATGAAATAGAATTTATTATAAATAATACTAGAGAAAATGGGTATAAAAACCTTAAAGTTGCTTTAGAGAGTATTGCTTTATTAATTGAAGAAAATAATTAAAAATGGATTTAAATAAAATAGAAAACATTGAAGTAGATGGAATAGACACAGCAGACTATCCAGATTTTTGTGATGCTTATATAGCTGCTGCAGAGTACAATGGTAAAGAACTAACTAACGAACAGTTAGATTTTTTAAATGATAATAGTGATTTTGTATATTCTTGTGTTGTTGATTTAATTTGGTAATTAAAATTAAAGTATATGAAAACTAAAAAAGAAGTTAACACAAGAATTAGACAAGCAAGAGAAATAGATGACTTAGATTTAGTTGTAATGTTAGAACACTATCATCAATTAAGATTTAATTGGATACCACAAGTTAAAGAAAGATTTTTAGAGCCTAATAATAATGGAGATTTTACACCACATCAATGTCAACTAAAAGAAAGTGCAGTTAAAAGTTGGATAGAGAATTATAAAACAATAAAATAAAATATTATGAAAAAGTTATTTATAGCATTACTATTTTTACTACCCATACTGTGCAATGCTCAATTAAACAAAAATATATGGAAAGTATCTGCAATTCAATTTTTTGCTGGTGCCACTGATGGAACTAATCAAGCATATCTATTTCATTATAGCAATAGCGGTAAATTTGAAAAGTGGGGTATAGCTCCTAACGAAGTAGCTTGGAAAAACAAATGGGCAACAGACATTAATGGTAATGTAATTGTAGGACAAGAAAGGTTTTGGCTTTCTAGTAGCTCTTTAGTTTTTTTGACTGACTTTCATCACGCAACTAGATTTGTAAAACATAGACTTAATGAAACATCTTTATTGTATTACGCCACAGGGCATAGGACTAAAAAGTTTTATTGGAGTAATGGTAGTAAAGAATCTAGAAAAATAAAAAAGAAAGAGTGGTATTGGTATGTGGCAGATATAGCAATATCTTTTACTGTTAGGTCTATAGGATTTTATATTACTTATGATGTAATTTTTAAATAACTAAAAATGGGATCTATAGCAATAATAATAACTATAATACTTTTCTTTAGTTTATTTTTTGATGACAGTGAAGAAGTAATTTAATTAAAATATTTAAAAATAAAAAATAAAATAAAATGATACCACAACAATTAGAAGACAGTTTAGATATGCTACAAGAGTGTATAGACTGTGAAATGTTAATGTACTATGAAATAGAAACATATAATCAACTTCATGGTACTTTTTATGATGCAGAAACAATAATAGATGAATACGGACAGAAATACGGTATTAAATCTTTTACAGAGAAACAATATAGGAAAGCTTATGGCGTTGTACCTGTGGGAGATGAAAGGCTTACGCATAACACATTACGAGTTACAAAGCATTTGTAAATATCCTTATTTTGTAGAGTACTTAATAAGTTATATATATTGGAAATACAAAATAATTGATATAACATTTAAGAATAAAAGGTTTTTAGTATAAATAAATATCCCCCTACTCAAATTAATGGGTAGGGGGATTATTTTTTTTTATATGCTGCCAATTACTCATCCCAAGTATACATAGCATACTTTAATTGACTTTGCTTTAAAAATCTTCTACTTGATACAGGGTCAGAAGAAGCTTTGATACCTTTTAATACTGGTATTAGTTTTGCATATGCCTGTGCTCTTTTAGTATAGCCTTCGTATGCACCACTCTGTACTTCTTTATCATTGAAAGTATTAAATAATGCTTCTAAAATTTGTCCAAATTGACCTGTAGCAGCCATTGGATTTTTTATAGTCTCTATTGCTGCATATGTTCCAGATGGTCCAAATGCTAATGTAGTTAATTCTAAATAAGTTTTGTTAGCTGCATATAACATATATGGAGTTATTCCTTCTTCATCATCTCCAAATAATCCTTCTAATATAGACATTCCTATAAATAAACCTACAGTCATTTTAAATTCTATATTAAATCTTTTTATAGCTGCCTGATGATGTTTTGGCAATTCATTAAACACTTCTTTACTGTTATAATATCTTAAAAAATTCATATCATTAGCCCATCCATTAGATAAATGTTTAAATGCCGCTCTCCAATATCCTATTTCTTCTTTTCCTAATTCATAATTTTTACTATCCCCTCTCATTCTTCTACTTAATCCTGTTACTAACCAATTTTTGTGTGTAAAAAGTAATTGAACTAATGCATTTCTATTTGCAGCAGCTTTATCTGTAGGAGATAAGGATCCTTCAAATGTTCCTACTTGTCTTTTTACAATCATACTAAATTTAGCCATGTTAACTTTATGCTGATCTGGAGTAAGTCCTAATCTTTTACCATTTAATAAATACTCATGAATAGGCTTACCTTGCTCATAGTTTGCGTCTCCTGGCTTTACTATTGTATTCTTATGTAATCTATAATGAAACATAGCAGTCATAGCCACAGTAGCTTTAATACTGTAACTGCCTAATTGAAATCCAACCATAGAAGGGTTGTCATTTAAAGTTCTAATTATTTTGTTTTTATTTAAATCTTTAAATATTTCATCTGTAGATCCAAATAACCCTAAGTCTTGTAATACCATCGTAAGTTTAGCTTTCTTATTTCTTGCACCTATTTCAGACATAGCTGCTGGATACATTTTAGCTAACATCTTGGTAGCAAACTTTTGTGCTGTAGGGCTACTATGCTCTCCTATATAACTATCTAACTTTTGAAATATTTTAGCTGAAGCATATCCTTGAATTTGAGTAAAGAATGCACCTGCCAAGTTGTTAGCAGTTACATAAGATTTAAATTTAGATAACATTTTACTAGCACTGTATTTACCTCCTATTTCTGCTAATTCTTTAGTGCTTTCACCATATACACGCATATCAATAAGGTTTCTCATTTTAAAATAATCATTAGTTTCAAAACCTTTCTTTATTTCTTTACCATTAATAAGTTTACTTTTACCAAAGACAGATAACATAGCTTCAAATACCGAAGATTCTTTAGACATGATTTCATAATTTTCAGACATTTTTTTAAAAGCTATTAAACTTCTAAGAGCATCATTAGTAATTGTATTAGGATTTTCTAATTTCTTTGTATAGAATCTAGGGACCATTCTTTCACTACTACCATCAGGTCTACTTCCAATAGCTGCATGGAATCCTTCATCGTTTAAAGTATCAAGAGATATACTTTCTACAAGTGTTTCTTTTATAGTTTTAAAAGTCTTATGATTAGTTCTAGTTACAATATCTAAATAAGTAGCAGATAATTGTGGGGCTAGACCTTTATATTGTAACCCAATTTGGTTATACATAGTATTCATATGATCTTCTACTATGATAGCAAATTTTTGTTGGTTAGGGGTTAGATTACTAAATGTTTGACTAGTAGGTCTAATAAACTTTCCTGTAAAATTTTTACCTTTTTTTTCGTATAAAAAATCAGTATCAGTAATACCTAATTTTTCAGCACTATTCATTAAATCTCTACCGTATTCTACTGTAGCTAATTCAACCCTATTAAATAACTTAGTAATCATAAAGTGCATTATTCTAGCAATTGGATTAGCAGAATCAGCACCAGACATTAGCCATTTATTTAAAAATCCACTGTCTACAGATATTTGTTTAAACTCATTTAGTATTTTTTGAATTTGTCCTGGGTCTTCAATTTCAGGAGTTATTTTTTTAATAATTTCTTTATGTGTAAATTCGTTATGTATTTCTTGCATATCGTCAAAAGTATGACTTAGCTTTCTTAATTTAGCTTTCATTTCTGGATCTGAAAATACTTCTTTTAGTTCTTTAACATAAGTAGTGTAGTATGCAAAATATCTATCTATTTCGTCAATCTCTTTAAAAGATAAAGAGCTTCTATTTTCTAATTGTGCTAGTATTGCTTGGGTCTCATTAACTAATTCTTCTACAAGAAAAGCTAAAGCTTGTTGATCTCCTTCGTCTCCTAGTTTAGAAAGCTCATTCATTGTAAATAGTCTTGAAACTAATTTGTTAGCTTCATTTTTCTTACCTGTTCTTTTTAATACAGAAATATATTGGTTAAGTTTCTCTTTTATTTCAACTAAAATATCATTTGCACTGTCAAAAAATACATCTCCTGTAGGTTGATATTGAAAAGTACCTCGGTCTCCTTTTGCTATATCACTAGCAATTACTGCTGCAGCATTCTTAAAAGAAGGTCTAAAAAAACTTAAAAGTTTATTTATAATTGCATTTATAACTCCTTTAAATCCACTAGGGTAAGTATTATTTTCAATTGCTAACCCTACATACTTACCTAATATTTCTCTTCTTACTTTTGCTTCTACTTCAGCTTCTGTTAATGACTCTTTAAATGCCTTATACTTGCTTCTGTAATGTTCTGCATGTACTTTATATAGTTCAGACTGATCTATCTTAGCTAAGGCTTTATCAATCATTCTTTGGTTATTATGAAAGTCTACTCCCATATGTCCTGCTTCTTCTGCTAAAGTCTTACCTGTTTTACCTCCTTCAGTTAATGCAATTATTCTTAAAGAAGTATCAGCTAACCCTTTTACTCCTTGTATTCCATTATTTCTGTACCCTACATTAGTAAGATAAGAATCTATATTTTGAATATTAATTCCAGTACTTTGTAAAAAAGTCCTTATTCTATTCATTACACTTCTGTAAGTTGGATCTTCTTCTTCTTTTAACTTTCTATTTACTGTTTCAGGTCCTTGTTTAGTTACAATTACTTTTCCACTAGTTTCTGAAGATACAGTAAAAGTATCTTTTAATCCTTTTACTATATCAGCATCGTATTCTATCTCTTTACTAAACTCACTTATTCTAGCTCCTTCTACTTTATTAAATAGTTTATTCAAAGTACTATATTCACTTAATACTTTTCTAGGGTATAAAGAAGTACCATCAGAAAACTTATCATTAACTACAATAGGTTCTCCATTAGTATTAACTTCTACATCACTCTTAGTATAAGCATGTTTAAAAACTAAGTCAGCTTCAATACTACTGCTTGTAAATTTAGCTATTTTATTATATAATTTCGATTCAGTACCATCTGGGGTAAGGTAAGTTTTTTTACCATTCTCCATTTTGATTTGACATCCCATATTTGTTATTTTATAATTCTTCTTAATTTATTAATTTTTTCCTAAACTATTTGTAGGACCACAATCTATATCAGGTTCAGTAAAACCTTCTTCTGGAACATGTGTTTTACTATATAAGATTTTTACTTCTCCTGTACTTCCCTTTGTATCTGCATCAAAATCTGCAGGTTTTACATAAGAACTTTCTTCAATTAAATCATGATAGACTATATTATCAGAAATAGTATGTATAGGGAATTGAACTCCTTTGTTAGTAAAAGGTGCAACTTTTTCATTTAATTGTATTTCTCTATATATTGCTTGAGTTTTATTTTCTACTTCTACAAGTTCTACAAATTCTAAAATTACAACCTTTCTACCTTTTACACCTTGTACTTTTTCTGATATATGAACTAATTCTGCAGGCTTAAATTCTAATTTACCTGATTCTCCTAGTTCTATTGGAACTGCTTTATGCCCCCCTTCAATTAATAACTCTCGTTTATTATCTAATTTTCCATCTATTCTATAAGTATAATCTGTAGGGTATTTTAAAGCTATTTCTCTTGCTATAAATTCATTGCTTAAATCTTCCTCAACTATTTCAGTATTTTTACGTAATTCTAAAGGCATTACATTCCAAAAAGAACCAGGTAAAACTTCAAACCCGGTTTTTATCATTTGATAATCTGCAAGTAATCTAGCAAATTTTTCAGTTTCAGTATTGCCTAACATATTAGACCATAAATCCATAATCATAGATGCATTATCAGAGTCAACATTACCTAAACTAAAAGCCATCATTGATTCTGCTTTACCATTAACTATTCTAGTTACTTTAGTACGAGTAATTCTTTGTACAAATTCAGAATATTTAGAATTATCTTTAAGTTTGTCAAATTCTGCTTCTAACTCAGGAATAATATTATCAAAATAAGTAGGATCTTGTTCTTCTTTTATTCTTACTGCACCTACAGTTTGTAATCTAGAAAATAAAGAGGTTAATGTTTTTACATTTAAAGGCTTATGTGTTATTTCTTCTATTAATTCAATATTTTTAATATAAAAATCATTATCATAAGGTAAAAATTCATCTAACATTTTTTTACCATCTATTAAACCAATCTTAATTTTTGCTGTTACCCAATCTTTTACACTTAATATTTTAATATATTTAAATTTACTTTCTGCTAATTTATCTTGAAATTTAATATACTTTATAAAGTCTAAATAAGTTTGAGCATATGTAGGTCCAACTCCAGTATCAGCCATTTTAGTTATTGCTAAAGTTTCTGAAATTTCTTTAGCTACCATATATAATCTAAGTGCAGTTTCCATATTTTCAGGAGCACTTTGCACAAGGTCTAAAGAATCTAAATTAATAGTATATGGTGCATTTTTATACTTTACACTATCTAAATCTATACCAAATTCGTCTTTAATTAACAATTTAATATTATCACTATTTTTTGCTTCTTTTACAAATCTTTTAAATTCTGGCTGATTAATCATATTTAAAGCTTCTTCAGCAGTACTACCTCCAGATACTAGTAAATTATAAATAGGTAAAGTATGGTTATTAAGATTTAACTTTGCAGCTAACGGATCTTTACCATTATCTACTGCTTGTGCTAAAGGTTCTGCTCTATTTCTAGATGCATTGTTTCCTTTACCATCTTTTTTTATACTTAAACTAGTTACAGTTCTGTTTGGGTCATATTCTGAATTAAATTTTGAACTAGTAAATACTAATGGATTTTTTAACTCCATTTCTACTAAAGGCATACCTGTATTCCAGTTAGCACTAATACCAACATTATTCATACCTTCTAGAATATTGTTTAAAGCTTCTATTTGAGCAGAAACTCCTAAAAATCTAGGACTATCAACACCAGTATTATTTATTTCTTTACTAGACTTATCTAATAAGACTTTATTAGTATCATAATATGTAGATAACTGTTGATATCCTCCTGGAGTAAGACCTTCTATAGGAGTAGCATGTTTAAACTCAATCATGAGGTCTAATATCTCA
>TARA_R110001606_G_scaffold151587_3_pt1 | contig 30238 bp, 29 predicted proteins | sample TARA_R110001606 | Tara Oceans TARA_R110001606 (sample SAMEA4398315) | marine metagenome | biome: Polar Biome; feature: [SRF] surface water layer (ENVO:00010504); material: water (ENVO:00002006), including particulate matter (ENVO:01000060) such as... | depth 5 m
CTATTCATAATAAAAAAATTATTGTTGCTAAATTAATTCCTAACAACGTTTATTGAATTACAAAGATAATGCCAAAAAAAATAATATCTAAATAAAATGTAATTTTTATTTTAAAAAATATTAAAAGCTATTAATAAGCGCTTTAACAACATTAAATTCATCTATAATCTCATTTAAAACTTCTTTTACCGGTTTAATTTCATGAATTAGACCCGCAATTTGGCCAATTTCTAACTCTCCATTTTCTAAATCTCCTTCAAACATGCCATTTTTAGCACGAGCTCTTCCTAATAATTCTTTTAATTGTTCGTTTGTAGGGTTTTTCTGATACAATTCTTGTACTTCATTGTAAAATTTATTTTTAATCAATCTTACTGGTGCCAATTCTTTTAAGGTTAAATGCGTATCGCCGTCTTTTACATCGACAATTGTGTTTTTGAAATTTTGATGCGCAGACGATTCATTGGTTGCCGCAAATCTACTTCCTATTTGAACGCCGTCTGCACCTAAAACCATCGCAGCCAACATTCCTCTTCCATTTGCAATTCCGCCAGCAGCAATTAGTGGTATTTTTACTTGTTCTTTTACCATGGGTATTAACGTAAAAGTAGTAGTTTCTTCGCGTCCATTATGCCCACCAGCTTCAAAACCTTCGCAAACTACAGCGTCAACTCCGGCAGCTTCAGCCTTTAAAGCAAACTTTACAGAACTTACAACATGTACAACCGTAATTCCTTTTTCTTTTAGAAAGGAAGTCCAAGTTTTTGGATTTCCTGCTGATGTAAAAACAATCTTCACTCCTTCTTCAATAATTATTTCCATTATTTTTTCAATATCAGGATATAACATTGGCACGTTTACACCAAAAGGTTTATCAGTTGCTTTTTTACATTTTTGAATGTGTTCTCTTAAAACCTCTGGATACATGGAACCTGCGCCAATTAACCCTAAACCTCCAGCATTTGAAACTGCGGAAGCTAATTTCCAACCAGAAACCCAAACCATTCCGCCTTGAATAATAGGATATTGAATTTTAAAAAGTGCTGTAATTTTATTTGTCATTATTGCTTTATCAGTTTAACTGTTTTTTGCTGATGATCGTTCTGGATTTTTAAAATATAAAATCCAGTTTCTAAATTAGAAACATCAACAGAATTTGAAATTAATTTTGATTTTTCTAATACTTTTTCTCCTAAAATATTGAAAATCTGAATTGATACATTTTCTAAGGAAATAGCATCCGCAGCAATAGAAAAAGAATCTTTTATAGGATTTGGATAAATATTGATTTGAGAATTACTAAAATCATTTATAGATAAAACTTGATTATATGCAGCTTCAAAATCTGGAATTCCAAAACCATATTGAGCTGTAGGATTATTGTATTTATCAGCAGATTTACGAATCAAATCCATAATTTCAAAATTTGTTTTATTTGGGAAAGCTTGCCAAAAACAAGCTACAACTCCCGTCATTATTGGAGAAGAAAAAGACGTTCCGTTGGATGTAGAAACGTTTCCAGAAGAATAATTTATGATTGCAGCGCTTGAACCTTGCGCTAAAACATCTGGTTTTATTCTATCATCTGCCGTTGGACCAAAGGAACTAAATGAAGCTATATTTTCTAAAAAATTTACTGCGCCAATTGAAAAAACTGCAGCTGCATCTGCAGGAGCACCAATATATTTCCAAGAGCTACTTCCATCATTTCCAGCTGAGTTTACTAAAATCATTCCTCTAGAAACTCCAATTTCTGCTCCTCTAGAAATAAAAGTAGTTTTACCATCCATATCTGCATACGAATGACTATGATTTTCATTATCATAAGTAGTATACCCTAAAGAAGTATTTATCACATTTACACCTAAACTATCTGCTCTTTCTGCAGCTTCAACCCATAAAGTTTCTTCTAAAACAGTCTCTGTTTCTGCAATTTCTGATATAAATAAATAAAATTTTGCATCCGGAGCTGTACCCACAAATTGATTTTCTACATAACCAGCAATTGTAGACAAAACATGTGTTCCGTGACTATCTCTTGTGTAAAAATTAGAATTTCTATCAGCAAAATTATAACCTCCTAAAATTTGATTCTTATCTCTTATTCTTTGAAAGGCTGAAAGTGTATTTACATTTGGAAATCCGGCATCAATAATGGCTATTTGCATGCCTTCTCCTGTAAAATTTTGTTGATGCAAAAAATCTCCTTTTAACATTTTAATCTGATTTTCTGCATTTCCGTAGTTAAAATCGGTGGTAGTTTCAGTAAATTTATTTTGATGAGACGCAATTACTTTTTTACCGATAGATTTAGCATTTGAATTCAAGCTTTTATCAGCAAATTCGATTGATTCAATAAAAGAATACGTATTTAATAATGCTTTTATAGAAGTTTCATCACCTTGGATATGAACCGCATTTAACCATTTAGATTTTCCTAAAACAGTAATATTTCCATTATTTTTTAATTGATTGTAATACGTTGCTTCAACAGGAACATCTTTTAAATCTAATGCAATATTTTGTGTAGTTCTTCTATCTAAAGAACGTTGAGAAAGCATTTGCAAAGGATTTTGCAAAAAAGCAGCAGCATTTGGTTTGTCTTTTAAATAAACCCAAGCGTCTTCTGTTTGAGAAAATGTGCTAAAAAAACTAGCAATGCATAAAAAAAGTAGTAATTTCTTCATATTTCGAAAATACTACTTTTTTACGATTTTATAAATTTAATTACGAAATTACTCCAGATCCTAACAATTCTTCATTTTGGTACCAAGCAACAAACTGTCCTTCCTGGATTGCTGATTGTTTGTTTTCAAATTCAACATACAAACCACTTTCAACCTTGTATAAAGTTGCGTTATCTAAAGCTTGTCGATATCTTATTCTTGCATCAACTTGCATGGTTTCTCCAGATTTTAAAGCTAAATCTTCACGAATCCAATGAATTTCTTCGTTAGCAACAAACAACACATTTCTATATAAACCTTTGTGACTTTTTCCTTCGCCTGCGTAAATTACATTTTCTACAACATCCGTTTCTATTACATATAAACCTTCTTTTGTTCCGCCTACATTTAATCCTTTACGCTGACCTTTTGTAAAATAATGTGCTCCTTGATGTTTGCCAACTACTTTTCCGTCTTCTTTTTTGTATGAGAATTTTGTTGAGAAATAAGCCAATTCTGCTTCCTTGTTTTCAAACTTTGGAGCTGATTTTGTGTACTGCTCAAAATCCGAAGGAATTGTAACAATTACACCTTCTTTTGGCTGTAATTTTTGTTGTAAAAATTCTGGCAAACGAACTTTACCAATAAAACATAACCCTTGAGAATCTTTCTTTTCGGCTGTAATTAAATCGGCTTTTTTAGCAATTTCTCTAACTTCTGGTTTTGTAAGTTCGCCAATAGGAAACAACGCTTTTGTTAATTGTTCTTGTGATAATTGACATAAAAAATAAGATTGATCTTTGTTGTTGTCTTTTCCTGCCAGAAGCTTATAAACGGATTTTCCATCAATTATTTCTTCGCCTTTTCTACAATAATGACCAGTTGCAACATAATCTGCGCCTAGCTTTAAAGCGATATCCATAAAAACATCAAACTTTATTTCTCTATTGCAAAGAATATCAGGATTTGGAGTTCTTCCTTTTTCATATTCATCAAACATATAATCAACAATACGCTCTTTATATTGCTCGCTTAAATCTACAACTTGAAAAGGAATTTCTAATTTCTCAGCAACAATCATGGCATCGTTACTGTCTTCTAACCAAGGACATTCGTTTGAAATTGTTACAGAATCATCGTGCCAATTTTTCATAAAAAGACCGATTACTTCATACCCTTGTTCTTTTAATAAATGTGCTGTAACACTAGAATCTACACCGCCAGAAAGACCAACAACTACTCGTTTCATTTTTTAATTTTGAGGATGCAAAGTTACAAAATTGATTAGAACTTATTGATTGAAAGAATTGATGTTTCTATTGCGAAAATTGATGAATTCTAGTCAGTTTAATTTCCTTATTACTATTCGTTGATTTTAATGTCAAATTATCATTTTCTAAACGAAACTTATAATATTGATATTCTGGAGTTCTACTGCTATTTATCAAATCGATTTGATTACGCATACTATGAGTTTTAAAAATACCATATTTTTCTCCTTCTGGATAATTATAAAGTGTATAATTATTCTCAAAACCTAAATAAATCATTCCTTTTTTAGTTGGATTTAAAGAATCTGATACTTCTTTATCATCAACAAAAATAGAATCAAATTTCCATAATCCTAATAATTTATTTGCCTCGGTTGTTGGTAATTTAGTTGCTCTTTCTAAAACAATTGTTACATCTTTTCCTCTATCTGTTCCTTGCAAGGTCATACTATTCTTATCAAAAGTAACGTTAAAAGGATTTTTATATTCAAGAAAATCATTGAAATTATTATCATTTTTAATTGTGATCCTATTTGATTCTTTTTGATAAGACCAAGAACCAGTTGTATGTTGTTGCCAGCCATTACCAGAAGTTTGCGTTGAGTCTGCTTCAAATCGAAACCATTTTTCATTTATGGTAAAATCCTTACCATCAAGCTTAAGTATTTTTACGATCCACAAACCATCTATATTTTTCTGATTTTGAGGTGCTACTTCTTTTTTACATGATACTAATGTTGCAAAAACTATAGCAATTAATAATAGGTTACTTTTCTTTTTCATAGATTTTTTATTAAGGGTTAAAATTTACAATTTATGTTTACAATTTTTAAATAATATAATTAATTTTTCTTTTTTAATTCCTTTCTATTATTCTTTACATCTTTATCATCTGTTACTTCGCCATCCAAATAATACTCCCATTCTCCTACTCTTTTTCCATCTTTATAAGAACCTGTTTCTTTTAGGTTTCCATTTAACTCAAAGTATTTTGCAAGTCCGTTTGGTTTATCATTTTTAAAGGTGATTTCTTCAATTAAGACTCCATCACTAGAAAATTTTTGAGAAAGCCCTTCTTTTAATCCGTCTTTATAAAAAGTAATTTCTGTGGCTTTTCCGTTTGGATAATAATTAACTAATTTGCCTTCTAATTTTCCGTCTTTATAGGTTTCTTCGGACATTATTTTACCATCCAGAAAATAATAAGTCCAATTTCCAATTCTGTCTTTACCTATAAAATACCCTTTGCTTTGTAATTTGCCTTTTAATGAATAAAATTCAACTAAAATTGCATCTTGATTTTTAGTATATGTTTTGATACTTATAGGGAATTCAGAGCTTGAAATATCATAAAATTTAAAAACACCAACTTCCTTTCCGTTTTCAAACTGACCAGAATACCGTATATTATTATTTGGATGGTATTTTATCCAAACGCCGGTTCGTTGTTTTTTTTCATTAAACTGATTGGTTTTCTGTGCGTTTATTTTATCACTTGTAAAAAAACAAGCAAAAAGTATAAAAACAAAAGAGAGTCTTTTTATATTTATCATTTCATAAAATTTTGAAGTAAATATACATAAATCAGACTAAAATGAACATGCCTTTTTTAATAGAACAACTCAATAGTATGGAAAATCCAAAAAAGGAAAACCGTCAACGAGTTGCCAATATTGTATTAGAAAACAGCGATTTATTTAAACATTTAATTACAATTACTTTTGATGTAGAAAACAAACTTTCTATAAAAGCTGCGTGGATTTTAGAATGGATTTGCAATCACCATCAGCTAAATTGGATTTTACCACATTTAGACGAATTTTCAACTAAAATAAAAACCATAAAATTTGATAGTGCCATAAGACCTTGTGCTAAAATATGTGAACTTTTAGCAACTGAATATTATTCTAAAACTGAAAATGAAGTTCAAAAAAAGCTAAAAACAAATCATATTGATACTATTATAGAAACTGGTTTTGATTGGTTAATTACACCTCAAAAAATTGCTGTAAGAGCCTATACAATGACCTTTTTGTATTTATTTGGATTAGAAAAAGAGTGGATTCATCCCGAATTAAAACATTTAATTGAAACCAAAATTATTCACGAAAGTAAAGGCTGTAAAGCGCGTGGAAAATACATCTTACAAATGATAGAAAAACATCAAAAATCTACTTTATAAATCTGTTGAATTGACTATTTTTGCAGTTAACAACAGAACAAAAAAATGGAATTATCACAATTAAACGCCATCTCTCCTATTGATGGACGATACAGAAGTAAAATATCAAAATTAGCAGACTATTTTTCTGAAGAAGCTTTAATAAAGTACAGAGTACGTGTAGAAATTGAATATTTTATTGCTTTGTGCGAAATTCCTTTGCCACAATTAGCTGATTTTAACAACGATTTATTTGCTGATTTACGTAAAATTTATACTGATTTTACAACAGAAGATGCTCAAAAAATAAAAGATATTGAAAGCATTACAAATCATGATGTAAAAGCTGTTGAATACTTCATCAAAGAAAAATTTGACGCTTTAGGTTTGCAAAAACATAAAGAATTTATCCATTTTGGATTGACTTCTCAAGACATCAATAATACTGCAATTCCGCTTTCTATTAAAGAAGCTATGAATGATGTATATGTTCCTCATTATTTTGAACTTTTACAAAAATTACAAGAATTAGTAATTGAATGGAAAGACATTTCTATGTTGGCAAGAACTCATGGTCAGCCTGCATCGCCTACAAGATTAGGAAAAGAAATTGAAGTTTTTGTGGTTCGTTTAAAAGAACAATTTAATTTATTAAATGATATACCAAGTGCTGCTAAATTTGGTGGTGCAACTGGTAATTACAATGCGCATAAAGTTGCATATCCAACAATTGATTGGAAAGAATTTGGAAGTAAATTTGTACAAGAAAAGTTAGGATTACACCATTCTTTTCCAACAACACAAATAGAACATTACGACCATTTAGCGGCTTTATTTGATAACTTAAAACGTATTAACAATATTATTTTAGATTTAGACAGAGATTTCTGGACCTATGTTTCTACAGATTATTTTAAACAAAAAATTAAAGCTGGCGAAGTTGGTTCTTCTGCAATGCCACATAAAGTAAATCCTATTGATTTTGAAAATTCTGAAGGAAATTTAGGGTTGGCAAATGCAATTTTTGAACATTTATCAGCAAAATTACCCGTTTCTAGATTACAGCGAGATTTAACAGATAGTACTGTTTTACGTAATGTTGGTGTGCCTTTTGGACATACAATTATCGCTTTTACATCAACCTTAAAAGGATTGAATAAATTGTTGTTAAACAAACAAAAGTTTGAGGATGATTTAGAAAATAATTGGGCTGTTGTTGCAGAGGCAATTCAGACGATTTTAAGACGTGAGGCGTATCCAAATCCTTATGAAGCTTTAAAAGGATTAACGAGAACTAATGCTAAAATCAATCAAAAATCAATTGCAGATTTTATTGACACTTTAGAAGTTTCATCAGCAATAAAAGCAGAATTAAAAGCAATTACACCATCTAATTATACAGGAATTTAATGAAAAAATTAGTCTTTATTTTAGTAGGAATTTTAGTTTTAACATCCTGTAAATCAGAATTTGAAGACAATTCTGATCGATTTAAATTGGGTGTTTTTGAAATTCCTGCTGGTAAGGGTTTTGTAAAAGAAACGATCATCAGAAAAGACAGTATTCAAATTAGTAAACACGGTACTGAAGTTGATACTTTGTCTATAAAATGGAAAAATAATTTCTTTTATACTTTAAAATACATCAACCCAAAAAACGACTTACAGAAAGATCCAATGTTTATTCAAATTAATAAAATTCATAAAGATTCTTATGATTTTACTGTGAAAATAGGATTTTCAAAATTTTCAAAAAAAGCAACAATTTATAAAGTAGAATAATTAAGATGGAAATATTTTTACATGCAGATACTTGGATTGCACTAGTTACATTAACTTTTTTAGAGATTATTTTAGGAATAGATAATATAATATTCATCTCAATTACGGCTAATAAACTACCTAAAGAACAAATTAAAAAAGCAACACTTTTAGGTTTGGCTTTAGCTATGATTACTAGAATTTTATTGCTTTTTAGTATTTCTTATTTAATAGCAATGAAAGATCCTTTTTGGGAAGTTGATTTAGGTTGGTTTAAAACGGCATTAACAGGGCAAAGTATTATTTTATTTTTAGGAGGTTTGTTTTTACTCTATAAAAGCACACATGAAATTCGTCAAAAAGTTGAGCATACAAATGAAGATGATGTTCTAAAAACTCCAAAAGTAATTTCGTTTCAGAGCGTTATCATTCAAATTATTTTAATTGATATCGTTTTTTCTTTTGATAGTATTTTAACAGCTGTTGGTATGACAAATGGAATTAATGGTGCTTTAATGATTATGATTTTTGCAGTAATTATCTCGATTGTTATTATGATGATTTTTTCAAACCCTATTAGTAATTTTGTAAATAATAATCCGACTATACAAATGTTGGCATTGGCTTTTTTAATCTTAATTGGTTTTATGCTAATTACAGAAGGAGCACATTTATCTGAAACAAGAATATTTAACAAAACTGTAGGTGTTATTCCTAAAGGATATTTGTATTTTGCCATCGCATTTTCTTTAGGTGTAGAGATGTTAAATTTAAAATCGCGTAAAAAATAAAACATTGTTAAAAAAAATAGTTAGTGTTTTTTTTCTTTTTGTATTGATAGCACCACTATCAATACAAATTTTGCATGTTTTAGAAAATCACGAACATACTGTTTGTACTTCTAAAGTAGAAAAACACGTTCATAAACAAAGTTTTGATTGTAAAGAATTACATAAACATCTAACTTTTTTTACATTTGATTTTACGTCTAATTTAGATGTAATTCCTGCACATTTTTATGCTTCAATATTTATAATTAAACCTCAAATTGATAAAGAAATTTATCAATCTATAAAATCTACCAGAGGTCCACCGATTTTTACTGTTTAGTACATTTAGTATCATTATGATTTAAAATAATGATGCGGTTTTATAATGATTAAAATTATAAAACCGCATTAGAAATTTATATTACAAAAATATAAAAACCTCATAATGAACATTTTATTTATCAATCAGTAAAAACACATTCATGAAAACATATATAAACTTACTGTTTTTAGTAACAGTATTTGCTGTAAATGCTCAAAACAGCATTTCAGGAAAAGTAACAGACAACAGCAATAACCCTTTATCTGGTGTAGAGATTTATGCACAAGAAATTCATAAAGGAACTACAACAAATGAAGATGGAACCTATATTTTAAAAAATATTCCGAAAGGGAAAATAAAAATTACATTTACCTATTTAGGTTATAAAATATCGAGTAAAACAATTGATTTTAATTCTAAAAATCAAACACTTAACATTCAATTAGAAGAATCGTCTTTTGAAATGGATGAAATTATAATTTCAACTCCGTTTAACAAATTACAATCAGACAACGTAATGAAAGTTGAAAGATTATCTGCAGAAACCATTAAAAAAATGGGATCTACTACGCTTTCTGAAGGGATTACAAATATTGCTGGAGTTTCTCAAATTTCTACAGGAAGTTCTATTGGGAAACCTGTAATTAGGGGTTTGAGCGGAAATAGAGTTTTGGTCTATACACAAGGTATTCGTTTAGAAAACCAACAATTTGGTGGCGAACATGGTTTAGGAATTAATGATGCAGGAATTGAAAGTGTTGAAGTGATAAAAGGGCCTGCTTCGCTATTATATGGTTCTGATGCTTTAGGTGGTGTTTTATATTTGAATCCAGAAAAATTTGCATCAGAAAATAAAAATGAACTTAATTTTAGTCAGCGGTTTTTTAGCAATACTTTAGGAAGTAACTCATCTCTTGGTTTAAAAACTTCAAAAGAAAACTGGAAATTTTTAGCTAGAGGAACCTACGCTTCTCATTCTGATTATCAAATTCCAACCTCAGAAAGAGTAACAAATACTCGTTTTAATGAAAAGGATTTTAAAACAGGAATTGCGTATTCTAAGAATAAATTCACATCAGAAATGAGATATAATTTCAACAATTCTCAATTAGGTTTAACAGAAGGAATTACTGAACAATCTACAAGTAAAACTCTTTTAGAACCATATCAAGTTATTGATAATCATATATTAAGTTCTCACAACCATTTCTTTTTTGGTGACTCTAAATTAGATATCGATTTAGGATATACATTTAATGACAGACAAGAATTTGAAGAACATGAAGGTGATGCTGTAGAAGACGAACATCATGAAGATGAAGAAGCTGCATTAAGAATGAAATTAAAAACATACTCTTATAATGCTAAATATCATTTTCCAAAAATCGGGGATTTTGAAATTCTTTCAGGTGTCCAAGGTTTACATCAAACAAATACAAATTATGGTGAAGAAATTCTAATTCCTAATGCAATTATAAACGATTTTGGTGTTTTCACAACAACAAATTACGCGTGGAGAAATTCTGTTTTACAAGCTGGTATCCGTTTTGATAATAGAAAAATTACAACTGAAAATCATGAAGTTGCTCATGAAGATGAAATTCATGTTTTTAATGCGATAGATAAATCTTTTAATAGTTTTACAACTTCACTAGGATTTAAAACTACTTTTTTAGATGTTTTAACTACTAGAATTAATTTAGCAACTGGTTTTAGAGCACCAAATTTAGCAGAATTAACTTCGAACGGAGTTCATCACGGAACTAATAGATTTGAAGAAGGAAATAATAATTTATTAAATGAAAAGAATACCCAAATTGATGTTTCATTAGAATATAAAACGGAACATTTTGAGTTCTTTGCAAACGGATTTTATAATCATTTAAATGATTACATCTATCTTTCACCAACAGGAGAAATTGAAGACGGAAATCCTGTGTTTTCTTATATTCAAGAAAACGCAAAATTATATGGTGGCGAATTTGGGTTTCATTTACACCCACACCCAATTGATTGGTTACATTTAGAAAGTACTTTTGAAACAGTTACAGGTAAACAAAATAACGGTGATTATTTACCTTTGATACCTGCAAATACTTGGAAAAACACTTTTAGAACTGAGTTTAACATCAACAAATGGCTACAACAAGGATACACTTCCGTTAGTTTTCAAAGTACTTTTGCTCAAAATAATGTGAGCGCTTTTGAGACAAATACTCCCGGTTACAATTTAGTTAACCTAGGTTTTGGAGGTGATGTTATTATTGGAAAAACAACGTTTTCTACATCAATTTCTGTAAATAATTTGTTTGATCAAAAATACATTAATCATTTATCTCGTTTAAAAGCTGATGAAATTTTAAATCAAGGAAGAAACATTGTTTTAGGTATTAATTTTAATATTTAAAAACACAAATTAAATTTATGTAAAAAAGTGTTACTTATTAGTAGCACTTTTTTTACATTTGACCATTCTTAAAATTGTGCTGTTTTATAACTTAATTAAGTCGTAAAAATGCTCGTAACAAAAAGCATTTATATGTCTAAATTACCTAAAGAACATCAATTTATTGATCTTTCTGATTACGGAAGACCCGTTGCAAGAATCATTGCAAATTCTCTAAAAACAACCAAATTTACTCCCGTAGATGTTACTATTGCATTTGTAATATCTGGTTTAATTGCTGTGTTTTCTATTTATAAAGGCTATTATGTTACTGCTGCTTTTTTCCTGATTTTAAAATCTATCTTAGATGCTGCGGATGGCGAATTGGCTAGATTAAAAGAAACACCTTCTTATACAGGCAGATTTTTAGATTCTATAGCTGATATCATCTTAAACTTTATTATTTTTTTTACCCTTTACTACTTAACGGATACAAGCTTATTACTAACTTTTTTAGCTTTCTTCGGATTACAATTACAAGGAACACTTTATAATTATTACTATGTAATTCTTAGAAACAGATTTGATGGCGATACGACTAGTAGAGTTTTTGAAGACAAAACTCCGGTTGCTTTACCAGGAGAAAATCAAAAAAATGTCAATATACTTTTCTTCTTATACAAAACTTTCTACGGCGTTTTTGATAAAATAATTTACGCTTTAGATAAAAATGCATCTGAAGGAAAAACGCTTCCTAATTGGTTGATGTCTCTTATATCTACTTTCGGATTAGGGTTTCAGTTATTATTGATCAGTATCCTATTGGTTTTTAATTTAAAAGAGCTTATAATTCCTTTTTTTATAGGATATTCTGTGTTGATTTTTGTCTTTGTTGCTATTAGAAAAATCTTTTATTAATACACATGCTTTGTCTTCTTTAAAGTACTTAACACAATAAAAGCAGCCAAAAAGAAAATAGCTAAACACAAAACAGACCATTGCATTGAATCTGTTATCTCATATAAAAATCCGTATACAAAAGTTCCTAAAACAATGGCAATTTTTTCAGTAACATCATAAAAACTAAAGTAAGTAGCGTGATCTTCTGTTTCTGGTAATAATTTAGAATATGTAGATCTTGTTAAAGACTGAATTGCTCCTTGAACAAAACCCAATAAAACACCTAATCCGTAAAAATAATACGAAACATTTTCTTGATGTTTATCAAGTTTAAACGCGGCAAAACAAACAAGCATCCAAATTAAAATAGTTACTTTCAACGCTTTAATATTCCCCCATTTTTCTGATAATCTTGAAAAAACAAATGCTCCCAAAATTGCTACAACTTGTACCAATAAAATAGTAACAATTAAATTAATTGTTGGCAACCCTAATTCTGTTGACCCAAAAATGGCAGCCATTAAAATAATCGTTTGTACACCAATGCTTAATAAGAAAAATGAAATTAAGAAACGTTTTAAAACAGGGTAATTCATTACTTCTTTTGCAACGATCTTCAATTCTCTAAAACCTCTCCAGATATAATCTTCTTTTGGTTTTTTATTGTAAATATCGTTTGGTAATCTTTTAAAAGTTATTTGCGCAAAACCAATCCACCAAAGCCCAACTAAAACAAAAGAAATACGAGATGCCATAGATGAAGCTGCGCTTTCTGCTGCCTTTATAGCTTCTGCAATTTCTATTTCAGTACCGCTAATTCTTATAGATTCACTGATACTTACATCAAAACCAAAAGTTTGTGGAGACATAATCATTGCTAGATTCAATATTAACAAAAGTACAGAACCTGTATACCCATAAATAAATCCTTTTGCACTTGCTCTATCTTGTTGTTCTAGATGTGCAACTTCGGGTAAATAGGCATTGTAGAAAACTAAACTTGCCCAAAAACCAATACTTGCCAAAATGGTAAAAATAATTCCAATCCAAACGGTATCTAATCCATCAAAAAAGTACAAACTTGCTACAGACAAACCTCCCATCCAACAGAAAAACTTCATAAATTTTTTCTTACTTCCTGTATAATCTGCAATTCCTGATAAAATTGGCGATATAAAAGCTACAATTAAAAACGAAAAAGAAAGCGCATAACTGTATAAACTATCTGGATGATTCCATTCCACCCAAAGAAAAGAAACAGTTTTACCATCTGTAACAGCACTGTAATACAACGGAAAAACAGCAGTACTAATTACTAAAGAATATACTGAGTTTGCCCAATCGTAAAAAGCCCAACCATTTATTAGTTTTTTATCTCCAATTTTTAACATAAAAGTCTATTAAATAAAAATGCCGTTCAATTAATTTGAACGGCACCAATATAGTAAAACTATTTGTTTATTTATTTTAACGGTTGATTATACTTTTTTGCATACGCTTTTGCTGTTGGTAAATAGCTCTTTAAATCTGCAATTCTAGATTCATTTGAAGGGTGTGTGCTTAAAATTTCTGGTTGAGAACTTCCACCTGAATTAGCACTCATTCTAACCCAAACCTCAGCAGCTTCGTTACCATCATAACCAGCCATAATCATAAAAACCAACCCTAATCGATCTGCTTCTTGTTCATGAACTCTGCTGTATTTTAACATCCCTAAACCTGTAGTTACACCAAAAGCGGTATTCCACATTTGTTGAGATTCTGGACTCTTATTCGCAGTTCCTAAAGCTACAAGTAAACCACCTATTTGCTGACCATAAGTAGATGTCATACGTTCTTGACCATGTTTTGCAAAAGCGTGTGCAACCTCATGTCCCATTACTGCTGCAACACCATTTACATTATCACAAATTGGCATAATACCCGTGTAAAAAACCACTTTCCCTCCTGGCATACACCAAGCATTTATCGTTTTATCTTCAACCAAATTAAACTCCCATCTATAAGAATCTGCTTCAGAAACCATATTATTTGCTCTCATAAATCGATCTACAGCTGCAGAAATATTTTTACCTACTTCTTTAATTTAATTAGACATTACTTTATTTGTAGACAATTTATTCTCTTGTAAAAAAGTACTGTACTGTGCAAAACTTGTAGGTAAAACGTCTGCATCACTCACAAAATTAACTCTTTTTCTGCCCGTAATTGGTACGGTACTACATTCTGCGAATAGAAAAACTACCAATACTAAGATTATAATTTTTTTCATTTTTTTACTTTTTGGTTCTTTTTATATGACACTAAATACCTAATTTAGTCACTAGTGCTATTTGATCTTTATTTTTCTGCAAATACGTTTCCTAAGATTACTCATAGGACATGAATTTTAACAACACAAAATTACTACAAAACAAAGACTTTAAAGCAAAAACATACTGAAACTATTGTTTTAATTGTAAGTTCGTTTTACATCGTCCGACAAAAATTAGAAAATATAACTACATGAAAAAAATAGCGAGTACACTTTTACTATTAGTGATGATAAGTTGTGCAGGAAATGCGCAAGATTCATCCAAAGAAAAGAAAACTTACAAAGTAGAAAAATCAGAAACAGAATGGAAAAAGTTACTTTCTCCGATGCAATTTGCTGTTTTACGAGAAGCAGGTACAGAAAGAGCTTTTTCTAGTGATTTTAATGATAATCATAAAAAAGGAACGTACGTCTGTGCCGCATGTAAAACTGAATTATATAAATCTATACATAAATACGATTCTGGTTCTGGCTGGCCTTCTTTTGATAGAGCCATAAAAGGAAATGTTGAATTAGATGTTGATTATAAATTAGGATATGCAAGAACTGAATTAAAATGCAATACTTGTGGTAGTCATTTAGGACATTCTTTTGATGATGGACCGCAAAAAACTACCGGAAAACGTCACTGCATAAATGGTGTTGCTTTAGAGTTTATACCCGCAAAATAAAATTGTATCTTTATTTTCTATTTCAGAAAGTAAAGGATGAAAAAAATTAAATTTCCGAGCGCTCAAACTGTTTTATTATTAATAGCCGGTTGTGTAGCGCTTTTAACTTGGTGTATTCCTTCGGGGCAATACGACAGGTTAACGTACAATTCAGATGAAGCTACCTTTGTTGTAACAAGTCAAGAAAAAACAATCTCTTTAGATGCTTCTCAAAAAACTTTAGATGACTTACATGTTAAAATTCCGTTAGAAAAATTTACTTCTGGTGCCATTTATAAAGCTATTAGTATCCCTGAAACATATAAAAAACTAGAAGCCAATCCTCAAGGTTTTACCGCGTTTATTTTAGCGCCTTTAAAAGGAATTATTGCTGTTGCTGATATAATTATTTTGGTTTTATTTATTGGAGGTTTAGTTGCCATTGTAAATTTTACAGGTGCTTTTGAGGCTGGAATTTCTAGACTTTCCAATGTATTAAAGGGCAAAGAATATATTCTTATAATTGTAGTAACAACCTTAATTGCTTTAGGCGGAACAACTTTTGGTTTGGCCGAAGAAACGATTGCCTTCTACCCTATTTTAATTCCGATTTTTATTGCTGCAAAATACGATGCAATTGTGGCTTTAGCTTGTATTTATATTGGTAGTTCTATTGGTACAATGGTTTCTACAATTAATCCTTTTAGTACCATTATTGCATCAAATTCTGCGGGTATTAATTGGACTACAGGTATTGAGGGAAGAATCGTAATGCTCTTAATTGGATTGATAATCTGCATTTTATATATTGTTAGATATGCTCAAAAAGTAAAAAAAGATCCATCAAAATCGATCATTTTTGATCAAAAAGAAAGTATCGAAAAAATGTTTACTTATCAAAATTCATCAGAAAAAATAAACTTTACTTTTCGCTTAAAATTAGTTTTAACCATTTTTATTTTATGTTTTATTATTATGGTTTATGGCGTTAGTAATCTAGATTGGTGGTTTATAGAAATGACAGGAGTTTTCTTTGTTGGCGCACTTTTAATAGGATTTATTTGTAAAATAAACGAAACTGTTTTTGTAGATACTTTTATAAAAGGAGCAAGTGAATTATTAAGTGTTGCTTTTATAATTGGGTTAGCAAGAGGTGTAACTATTTTAATGGAAGATGGTTTAATTAGTGATACTTTATTGTTTTATGCTAGCTCATTTACAGAAGGAATGAACAAAGGTTTATTTATAAATTCAATGCTTTTTGTGTATAGTGGTTTGTCGTTTTTTATTCCTTCATCATCAGGAATGGCGGTTTTAACCATGCCAATTATGGCTCCTTTGGCAGATAGCGTTTCTATAGGTAGAGAACATATCGTAAACACCTATCTTTTAGGCATGGGATTATTTAATTTTATAAATCCAACAGGATTAATTTTGGCCTCTCTTGCCATTGTTAAAGTAGGATATGACAAATGGTTAAAGTTTGTAATTCCTTTAGTTCTTATTTTAGCCTTAGTTTCAATGCTCTTTTTAACCATTTCTGTTTATTTGTAATTCGAGTTAACATTTAACCAAATTTTATTTCTTATTTTTGGCTTAGAAACTATTTTTTTTAATGGATAAAGTTGAAATTGCAGATTTATTAGAAAAAAAACACCAAGAATTATTTAATTGGTTAGAAAATCAACCAGAAAAAAATTGGGAAAAAGGCCCCATAAACAAATGGTCTACAAGTCAGCATATACAACATTTAGTAGATAGTTTACAGTTATTGAACAATGCCTTAAGTTATCCAAGATTTATTTTAAAATACAAATTCGGAACTTGTAATAGAGAACTTAGAGATTATGAAACTGTTGCTGCTAATTATCAGCAAAAACTACTAGAAAATAAAGATAAAGCAGCTATTTTTAATCAAAAATTAAAAAAACCTACTTTAAAAGAAAGAGATCGTTTGTTAACAAGATTACAAATTCAGCAAAAAAAGCTGCAATACAAAACAGTTCATATCAGCGAAAAAAACTTAGATACCTTAGTACTTCCTCATCCATTAATGGGTAAAATGACCGTTAGAGAAATTATTATGTGGACTGCTTACCATACAGAACATCATACAAAAACCCTAAAAAAATTTTATTAATTGAAAACTATTATTAAAAAACCACATATTTTCTTTTTTAGCTTAATTCCCCTTTTTATAATTATTGCCATTATAAAACAAGATGGAGTTATTGATATTACGATAAACAATACTTTTTTTGCCGTTAAAAAAAGCTATTGGTGTAATTTTTCTGCCGGATTTGTTGGCTTAATTGGGTTAAATTACTTTATGCTTAATTGGGCAAGAAAAGAAACCGTACAAATACTATCTTTATTTCATATTATATTTCAAGTAGCTGCATTAATTCCTTTTATTTTTTGCATTTTCTTTTTAAACACTAAAACTGTTTTCTCATCTAATCTCTTATCAGATTCTTTAGATTTTTATGCAATTCTTTCTGTTTCCTATATCCTTTTTGTTATATCTATTTGTTTACATGTACTTAATTTTATACTCACATTTCTTAAAAAGTCGATATAGTTCTTTTAAGTCTGCTTACATTTCATCCATTAAAATCGAGCTTTAGTGTTTTTTCTTGTTATCCTTATACCTCAATTTAATTAACTTTTTTCTAAGCTAATCTTTAAAGCGTAAATAATTAAAAAACTACTATTTATCACTTTACTAATCATCTCTAATTCTTATATTTGTGCTTCCTAAAAAAGAAGACGAGTTATGTTTAATAATTTAAGTGATAAATTAGATAAAGCCTTACATACCTTAAAAGGTCATGGTAAAATTACAGAAGTTAACGTTGCAGAAACTTTAAAAGAAGTTAGAAGAGCTCTTTTAGATGCCGATGTTAACTTTAAAATTGCCAAAGAATTCACCAAAAAAGTACAAACAGAAGCTATTGGTCAAGATGTATTAACTACTTTGAATCCAGGTCAATTAATGGTGAAGTTAGTTAAAGACCAACTAACGGAATTAATGGGTGGAGAAACTGTTGGAGTAAATTTAGGAGGCTCACCAACAGTAATTTTAATGTCGGGTTTACAAGGTTCTGGTAAAACTACTTTTTCAGGAAAATTAGCAAACTATTTAAAAACTAAAAAATCTAAACAAGTTCTTTTAGTTGGTTGTGATGTTTACAGACCAGCCGCTATAAATCAATTACAAGTTGTTGGAGAACAAATTGGCGTAGAAGTATATGCAGAAGTTGGCAATAACAATCCTGTTGAAATTTCATTAAACGCAATAAAACACGCCAAAGCTAATGGCAAAAATGTTGTTATTATTGATACTGCTGGTCGTTTGGCGGTAGATACTGCAATGATGACAGAAATTTCTAACATTCATAAAGCCGTAAATCCTCAAGAAACATTATTTGTGGTAGATTCTATGACTGGGCAAGATGCGGTAAATACTGCAAAAGCTTTTAATGATATCTTAAATTTTGACGGAGTTGTTCTTACAAAATTAGATGGTGATACGCGTGGTGGAGCTGCTTTGTCTATTAAATCTGTTGTTGATAAACCAATAAAATTTATTGGTACAGGAGAAAAAATGGATGCTATTGATGTTTTTCATCCAGACAGGATGGCAGACAGAATATTGGGAATGGGAGATGTTATTTCTCTTGTTGAGCGTGCTCAAGATCAATATGATGAAGAAGAAGCTAGAAAATTACAGAAGAAGATTGCTAAAAATCAATTTGGTTTTGATGACTTTTTAAGTCAGATTCAACAAATTAAAAAGATGGGAAGCATGAAAGATTTAGTGGGTATGATTCCTGGAGCTGGTAAAGCAATGAAAGATGTAGATATTGATGATGATGCTTTTAAAGGTATTGAAGCAATTATTCATTCTATGACTCCTGATGAAAGAAGCACACCAACTTCTATAAACGCAAGCAGAAAAAAGAGAATTGCAAAAGGATCTGGCACAACCATTCAAGAAGTAAATCAATTGATGAAGCAATTTAATCAAATGAGTAAAATGATGAAGATGATGCAAGGCGGTGGCGGCAAAAAGATGATGCAAATGATGCAAGGAATGAAATAAAAATATTTGGCTGCTTTTTAGCAGCCTTTTTAATTTTTAATTTCTATACATTTTGTAATGTTTGATAGCTGCCTTCTTTTTGGGACATAAAAAGGATACTAATTAGCAATTAAATATTTTAAAAAAATCAACAAACACAACAGTCACAATTTATATTTTAAAAGAAAAATGATTTTACTAGACGGAAAAAAAACTTCAGCAGATATTAAAGAAGAAATTGCTTTAGAAGTAAGTATATTAAAAAATCAAGGAAATAAAACACCACATTTAGCGGCTGTTATAGTTGGTAACGATGGCGCAAGTATTACCTATGTAAATGCAAAAGTAAAAGCTTGTGAAAGAGTAGGTTTTGAGTCTTCTTTAATTCGTTTATCAGAAGAAACTACGGAAGAAGAATTGCTGAAAGAAATAGCAATTTTAAATGAAAATAATGATATTGATGGCTTTATTGTTCAGCTTCCATTACCAAAACATATTGATGAGCAAAAAATAATAATGGCTATTAATCCGGATAAAGATGTAGACGGATTTCATCCAACAAATGTTGGAAAAATGGCGCTGAACCTACCTACTTTTATTTCTGCAACTCCTTTTGGAATTCTAGAATTATTAGAAAGATATAACGTAGAAACTTCGGGTAAACACGTGGTTGTTTTAGGTAGAAGCCATATTGTTGGAAGTCCGATGAGTATTTTATTATCACAAAAAAGAAAAGTTGGTAATGCAACAGTTACCATGTGTCATAGTAGAACTCAAAACTTAAAAGATATTACTTTACAAGCTGATATTATTATTGCTGCCATTGGTATTCCAGAGTTTTTAAAAGCAGACATGGTTAAAGATCATGTTACTATAGTTGATGTTGGAATTACACGTTTAGTAGATGCTAGTAAGAAAAACGGATTTAGATTAGTTGGTGATGTTGCTTTTGAGGAAGTTTCTAAAAAGTCGGCTTTTATTACTCCTGTTCCTGGTGGCGTTGGCCCAATGACTATTGCAATGTTATTAAAAAACACATTATTAGCATGTAAAAGAAAAGCGAATAGTAACTAATGAATATTAAAAATATAATTGAATATTTTTCTGAATATTTTCAAACTTTTATAGGGATATTACTTGCAAGTATTGGCCTAAAAGCATTTCTTTTGCCTAATGGTTTTTTAGATGGAGGTGTTACCGGTATTGCTTTATTAGTAAAAACCCAAGTAGATATTAATATTTCGTACTTATTAATATTATTTAGTATTCCTTTTCTAATTTTAGGCTTTTTTACCGTTTCTAAAAGAATTGTAATTAAATCTATTGTTAGTATCTTAACTTTAGCTTTATTTATTCATTTAGAAAACTTTCAAACCATCACGAACGATAAATTACTTATTTCTATTTTTGGCGGATTATTAGTTGGTGCAGGAATAGGAATTGCAATTAGAAATGGTTCTGTTCTGGATGGTTCTGAAATTTTAGGAATCTATTTAAATGACAAATACGGAATAAGTATTGGTAAAATTGTACTTGTTTTTAATGTTATTTTATTTAGTATTACAGCTTTTGTGATATCCACAGAAATTGCTTTGTATTCTATCCTTACCTATATAATTGCTGCAAAAGTTACAGATACGGTTATAGAAGGTTTTGAAGATTTTATAGGTATTACTATTGTTTCTAAAAAATACGACCTTATAAAAATTGCAATTATAGAAGAATTAGGGGTGGGACTTACAATTTATAAAGGCAGCTCTGGCTTTGGAAGTAATGGTATAGTTGAAAATTTTGACATTATCCACTCTGTTATAAACAGAATTGATATTAAAAAAATGTATCGAGTAATACATGATCTAGACAAAGAGGCTTTTATTTTAGAATTTGATGTAAATAATGTAAAAGGTGGCGTTTTAAGGCATTACTTAAACAAAAAGAAAAATACGAAATTTTTAAATTTAAAAAAATCGATAAAACCCTAAATAAACATTAGAAATCAAGCACTTAACCCTACTGATTCTAAAAAGTAAATTATATTTTTTTTAGTAAACGGAATTCAAATTTTAATATTTCTCCATTTCTATCAACTGTAATTTTTATTTTTTTGTGATCTCTTTCTTGAAATTTTAATAAAATTTTATTTAAATTTAATTGATGTGATTCTTGATTGTTTATTTTTAAAATAATATCACCCTCTAATAATCCCGCTTTTTCTGCTGGCGAATCTTTTAAAACACCTTTTATTTTAAAAGATGGTTTAAACTTATAAGAAAAATTTGAAATAAGATCTATAGAACCTCTACTGCCAAGTGAGTTTTCATTTGAAATTGACTTTAATTTTTCCTCTTTCACCAATTGTTTACCATTATAAACAACATCTAAACCAGTCATATTATAATTAAAATCTCTAGAAAAGGATCCGTTTTTTTTAAGTGTTATTTTATTATTAGGATAGTCAAACCAAACTATAAACCTTTTTAAAAGACCACCACCAATGCTACCATTTCGTTCTCTAAACGTTCTTGCATTTTTTGTTGAAATTGTGTCTAAAAAAGAAACCGTTGGGTTTTCAATTTCAAATTTACCTAATATAATTTTCGGAATTCTACTTCTATTTCCATAAATATGTCCACTTAAACCTTCTCCTAAAATATCATTAAAAAATCGTATTGGAGTTTTTATTTCTTCTTTAGTATTCTCAAAAAGCCAAATAGCATCACTTCCTCCAGAATCTATTAATAATTTTACATCTGTTAAAGAGTTTCCTATTGTATCAATTTGAACTTTAGCATTTATATATGGCTTTCTTCTATGAATTTCTAACGGAAAAGTTTCACACTTTCTACATCTCCGATATTTATAACTTTCGGATTTATAGAAATAAATTTTTTTAGTATTATAATTAATTTTTACTATAAAATCTTTTAAAAAATTATACCCAATTATACCATGGATAGTTACTCCCATTTTGCTAGATAAATCAAAATAGTCATTTAAAATAACATAAATAACTTCGTTATCACTTGTAATATTTTTAATTGAAATTTTGTTATTTCTAGATATTAAAGATTCTACAGGTTCGCCTTTCCCTAGCCCTTGCAATTGAATTTCCTCGACATCCATTAATGTAATACTATCATTTTTAAGATTATTAAATAGAATTACTCTTGTAACACCAGAATCTAAAATAAAGGTTAATTCTTTTCCATTTATCTCTACAGGAATTACAATCAAATTATTAATTAGGTTAAATTTAACAACTTGACGACTTTTACGTTGATCTTTAAAACGAAAACTATTTTGAGCCTTCAAATTAAAAGAAAAAGTAAATGCAAAGATGATAACTAATGTAAATATTCTATTCAAAGGAAAAATTAAGTTTTAATGAAGATACAAATTAAGAAACTAGTTTTAAAAGTTTTATTAAAATATTACAATTAAAGAATCTAAATTTAAACTGCGCATCTAAAAAATATTTCGCAAATTTGCATCTAAAATCATTTAAAATCATATTATGCCTACGATATCTATAAAAGGAATACAAATGCCAGAATCGCCAATTAGAAAATTGGTACCTTATGCAGAAGATGCTAAAAAAAGAGGAACAAAAGTATTTCATTTAAATATTGGGCAACCAGATATTAAAACACCGCAAGTTGCTTTAGATGCTGTGAAAAACAATACCATAACAACATTGGCATACGCACGTTCTGAAGGTTCTGAAGAATATAGAACTAAACTTGCTAACTATTATGTTAATCATCATATAAACGTTACTGCTAATAATATTGTAATCACAACAGGAGGTTCTGAAGCGTTACTTTTTACAATAGGTAGTATTACAGATCCAGGTGATGAAATTATAATTCCAGAACCTTTTTATGCAAATTATAACGGATTTTCTACCGCTTCTGGAGTAACTGTTGTTCCTGTAATTTCTTCAATTGAAAACAATTTTGCATTGCCAAAAATTGAGGATTTCGAGAAATTAATCACCAAAAAAACAAAAGCAATTTTAATTTGTAATCCAGGAAATCCGACAGGATATTTATACTCTAAAGAAGAAATTGAAAAACTAAAACAAATTGTTTTAAAACACGATTTATTTTTAATTGCTGATGAAGTTTATAGAGAATTCACCTACGACGGTTTACAACATACTTCTGTGTTATCTTTAGAAGGATTAGAACAAAATGCAATTGTAATAGACTCTGTTTCTAAACGTTACAGTATGTGTGGTGCAAGAATTGGTTGTATTGTTTCTAAAAATGAAGACTTTATTAAAACTGCCATTAAATTTGCACAAGCTCGTTTAAGTCCGCCAACCTATGCATTAATTGCAAGTGAAGCTGCTTTAGACACTCCGCAAAGTTATTTTGATGAAGTAATTGAAGAATATGTAGAACGAAGAAATACGTTAATTACTGAATTGAAAAAAATTGAAGGTATCAAAGTTGCCAATCCAAAAGGAGCTTTTTACTGTGTTGTAGAATTACCAGTTAAAGATTCTGATCATTTTGCGCAATGGCTTTTAGAATCTTTTAACGACAATAATGAAACTGTAATGGTTGCGCCTGCAAGTGGTTTTTACTCAACTCCTGGAGAAGGAAAAAGTCAAATAAGAATTGCATACGTTTTAAATAAGGAAGACTTAATTAGATCTGTACAAATTTTAGCGAAGGCATTAAAACAGTATAATTCATAAATTGTAAGTTAAAGCAGCAAAAAGAATACTTAAAAACTTTTGTCTGCAATTAAAATTACATAAATAGTAAAAGTGAACATTCAACAAAACATATCACTAAAAAAATATAACACGTTTGGTATTTCTGTAAATGCCAAACGTTTTATTTCTATTGATTCTGTTTATCAATTACAACAACTTTTAAAGATTGAAAAAGATATTTTTTTGATTTCTGGCGGAAGTAATATGTTACTTACAAAAGATATTGAAAATCTAGTTGTTCATATTGATATTAAAGGAATTTCTATTGATAGAGAAAAAGAAAACGAAGTTTTTATAACTGTAAACGCTGGTGAAAATTGGCACGAATTTGTGTTGTGGTGTGTTGAAAATAATTTTGGGGGAATTGAAAATTTATCTTTAATTCCGGGTAATGTTGGTACTTGCCCTATTCAGAATATTGGCGCTTATGGCGTTGAAGTAAAAGATACTATTAGTAAAGTTGAAGCTCTAGAAATTGAAACCGGTAAATTAGTTTCTTTTGCTAGCGATGAATGTAATTTTGGTTATCGAAATTCAATTTTTAAAAACGAAGTAAAAGGGGAATATATTATTACTTCTGTAAGCTTTAAATTGACGAAAATCAACCATCAACTAAATACTTCTTATGGTGCCATTGATGTTGAATTAGCATCCAAAGAAATAAAAAAACCAACCTTAAAAGATATTTCTGATGCTGTAATTGCTATTAGAAAATCGAAGCTTCCAGATCCAAAAGAAATAGGAAATAGCGGTAGTTTTTTTAAAAATCCTGTGGTTTCTAAAGCTCAGTTTTTAAAAATTCAAGAAGAACACCCAAATATACCAAGTTATGTAGTTTCTGATGAAGAAGTTAAAATTCCTGCAGGTTGGTTAATAGAACAAGCTGGTTTTAGAGGAAAACGTTTTGGAAATTATGGCGTTCATGAAAAACAAGCATTGGTTTTAGTAAATTATGGAAATGCAACTGGATTAGAAATTTATCAGCTTGCTGAAAAAATACAAGAAACAATACTTCAAAAATTTGGTGTAGCATTAGAAATTGAAGTAAATATTATTCAGTAAAAAACCTTGCTAAACTTCATTAACAAGGTTTTTTTATTAAAAAATATTCGTTTTAATAAGAATATCGTTAATTATTTAATTTTATAAATAAAACTTAAACCTAAGATGTTTTTAGTGTCTGGAACATCTACATTTAGCTCTTTTTCAAACCTATAATACACGCCAATTTCTCCTATATTCTTAATTTTATAATCGGTACCAAAAGTTAACCTATATTTATTAAAGCCATTTTCTTCTCCTTCTTGAAATTGATTAAATATTTCGGCAGAAAATTTAGGATCTAAACGCCAATTTTTAATATTGTAATCTACAGAGGTTTTAAAACGCACATTCTGATTCACATAATCTCCTTCATCATAAGAAACACCTAATTCGTTTTTATTTTGATATCTTAATCGGTAACCAATAGTAAAATCATTTATGTCATGTTTATAACTTGCATCTAACTGAAATCTAAAATGATTTTCATAACCTTGCACTTTTCCAACATTATCATTTTCTCTAATATATCTAATTCCTGCGCCTAATTTAAAATTATTAAACAGCTCATAATCTGCGCTCAATTGCGTAAAAAATTCATCGGTTTCAGAAAAATTTTCTTTCAATCTAAATTGTTCTTCTAAGCCAAAACTCCATTTTTTATTCAATTTATACTCTACTCCTATTGTGTTCCAAGAAGCCCAATCTGTATCTCCTTCTGTTTGCGCATAATTAAGGTTTGTAAATAACACAACATTAAGTAGCATTAATTTTATAAATATCGGACTTGTTTTATTAATCTTCATAATTCAAAAATTATATTGTTATTTTTTTATTTTCGTAGTAAAAAATGGTAAGCGTAGCAACGTCTTTTAAGAAATCTACATTACCAACGGATATTGAATTAATCGTAATTCCTGTTCTTTTTTCTAAGTCTTCTTTTAGTAAATTGTAATTTTCAGGTTTTATATTTTCAATGTTTTCATACACAATTGTTTTAGAGACTACTTGTTTTAAAGCCCAATATTTTTCAATAAAAACAAGTACCAAAACAATAACGGCATTCGCAGAAAGAATTTCTGCATAACTCATTTTTTTATTAGCCAAAGCGTTAATTATTGAAACGCCAATTACAACAAACAAGTAGGTCATTTCTTTAATATCTACAGGATTTGTTCTGTAACGAATAATACCAAAAATAGCAAAAAGACCAAGTGCCATACCAATATCCATTTCATATTTTTTTAATGTAAAACTCAGAAAAAACACAATAATACTTATTAAATAATAGGTAAAAACGTAGTCCTTTCTTTTTGAAATTGGGTAATAAATAAATCGAATGATAATCGTTAAAAATGTAAAGTTTAATGTAAATCTAAACATCATTTTAAAAAAGTCTTGGTCAAATAGGGGTATATCTAAAAATTCCATAATTTATTGAGTTATTATATTATTGATTTTAATTAATTTTTTTTTGAAAATATTATATTTTAAATCGTTGTAAAGGCTAATCATTCCAATACAATATTTACTGATACTATACGGATTTTGCTTTAACGATTTTAAGATTTTTACGACTTCTGATTTTCTATTGAATCGTTCTTGTTTTAACTCTACAATTACTAAATTGCTAAAGTCTTTTTCAACATCATTCATAGAATAAGAAAGATTTAAATCTAAAGTTACACGTTCTTTATTTTTAAGATTTACGAGTGTAATTCTATTAAATCCGTTCCATAAACTAGGTTTTAAATTGTATTGTTGGTCTGTAGCTGATGAAATAAAATCTTTAGAAGATTTTGTTAAATCTAATTCGAAATCGTTTACTTTTATTCTTGATTTATTAGTTTCACCTTTTCCATTTTTTTGCTTTATTTCAAGAAAACAAAGGTTAGATTCAACATATTTTCGTTGTCTAATTTTAGTTCTATTCACTTTTCGATTATGATGATCGTTGTAAAACTTATTTTCAATCGTATCAAAATACAAGGATGAATAAGTCATTATTCTATCACTTTTAATTTCTAGAACTTTATAATCGTTTTTTAATTTTTCTAATACTAAAGCTAATTGAGATTTATTAATTACAAATTTTGTATCTGTTCTTTTCATCAATGCAACGCTATTCATTTCCTTTAAAGAAATAGGCGAAAATTCATCTATTAAGTTTTCAATCTTTCTTTGCATACATCTAATTATTTTGGTTGTTAAATTATTGTAAATAAATTGTTACTTTAAGTTTAGATGCTGTTTACTTTGAAAACTTGTGCCTTTTTTGTTAAAAAAAACCTAATAAAAAACCTCATCAAATTAATGATGAGGTTCTAAAAATATTTTATTTAAAATTTTAAATTACTTGTACTTTTTTTTGATTTTTTTGAAGTTAAAACTAGTTTCTTCTATTTTGTTGTCTAGGTATTTTCTCTAATTCATCTTTTGTAATAAAGCCATCTTTATTGGTGTCAATTTTAGAAAAATCATTTGCTAAAGGTCCTTTTACTTCGTCTTTAGAAAGTTTATCATCTTTATTTGTATCCATTTTTTTAAATAAATCATTTACACTTAAACGCTGACCTTGATCTTGATTTTGACCTTGATTTTGACCTTGAATTCTTGGTGGTCCTTTTCGTTCTGTCTCAGTAACTTCTCCCATCAAACATCTACTTACATACGGAAATTCGTTTGTAACCAAATACATGTATTTTCCGTCTATGGTAATTCCGTTGCATTCATCTAAATCTCCAGAATTAGCTACATATTCAAAATCAGATCCAAAAGTTCCATCATGATCATCATTCACATTCATTTTGATGGTTTCTTTAGGATTTTCATACACACAATCTTCACCTTCTCGTTTTCCGTCTAATAATTTGTAACTCGGTTTATAAGCGTTGCTTTTAGAATAATAGATTGGAAAACCATCATGAGCAAAACCAACGTGAACCAAATCTTCGCCCGAATCAAATTCTTCGATTACAGCAGTTGGCGTTCCATGATAATGATATGCTCCGTTTGGCTGTACATGCGCATGATTAAAATCAAGGCCTAGATCTATTACATTTTGAAAAGCTTCTACTCTATAATTCTCGCCAGTTTCACAAACCACAACTTCGGCTGTTCCTGGTTCAAATTTCACTCCATTTAAAGCAACTCCAGGTTCTCTAATCCAAGTTGGTATTCCTGTGTATTTTGGATTTACAGGAAATACATATGTATTATTTTGAGCAGAAATTGTATTCGGATTTCCTTTTCTTGGAAACTCGCCTGTTTTATGATTTGGTAATGCATTTGTTACCATTTTACGTTCACCTTTAGCTACGCTAACTATTGTTTTAGTTCCGTAATTTGAATTCTCTAACGTATACGATTCAAAATAGTTTTCTTTAGTATGTGTATGATTTTCATCAGCATCAGCATGACTGTGAGAATGACTTCCGTTTTGACTTTTACAGCCCAAAATGAAAACTGAAGAAATTGCGATTATTAAATTTTTAGGTATCATTTTATATTATTTTATTCAATACTTTTAGATGTTAACTAGTTAAAAAACTTGTGCTTACAAACATTTATTTTAAAAAAAAGCTCCATCAAATAAATGATGAAGCTAATTAACCAAACTCAACTTAAAAATTTTATCTCATTTATTATTTTAAATAAGAAGTTACAGCAGCTTTACGAGAAGTTGCATGAGATTTCAATGTACTTACTGCCGATTGAAAATCTGAACTACTATTTAAAAATGTAAAACCATCAACTTCTGATGTTGCATATTCTTCAACTAAAGCTGCATAACTTGTATATAATGCCTGAATAGTCGTTTCATTAAAAGCGTCCTCTATAACTTCTTTTACATAAGCATCGTATTTTGCTTTATACACAGTATCTTGATATAAATAGCCAATTAAAGGCCATGAAGAAGAACTTAATCCAGAGAAATTTAATGCGTAAGAACCGCCCTGTTTACCTGTTTGTAAAGCTTCATTATTATCCCAAGGAATCCATGTTAATTTATTAGTTGCCGGATTATTGTACAAGAAATAATTGTGAGTCATTCTACCATAAGTATCCCAATTTTGAATAATTGTATTTACTGCTAAGTATTTTAAAAATACATCTGTATCTAAAACAGCATCTAGTTTAGTTCTCCAAGTTGCAGCATCCGAGGTTCTTGTACCATCATGTAAAATGGTTAGTAAACTTTGTACATCTGTAAAGTCTGCTTCATCTTCATTATTTTTCTTTACATACTCATCCTCATCAAAAGTACCACTTGCAAAAGATGCAGCATCGCCATCTGGTTTGTATAAATTACCATCGCCATTTGTAAATTGAGTTTCAATAACTGTGTCATCAACTTCTTCAACTAAAGTATATAATCCAAAATATTGAGGGCCATTTCCATTATCTACATAAACGGTATAAAATGCGGTATTAGAAACTGCTAAACCAGCACTTCTAAAAACATCTGTAGCCACTTTTTCTCTTAAATTAGATTTATCAAGGTAATTATTTTTAAGACTTAATTTCTTAAATCCGTAAAAACGTTGATTTTTTATTTGTGGATAATCGTCTTCAAATTCATCAAAATCTAATTTAAAAGACAATTTTAAAACTCCACTTGCCCATGAAGATGCTAAACTTGAATTTCCTTTAAATCGAACACCAACTTTATACCATTCTTTACCGTTATAAAAAACTTCACTTGGCACAAAAATAGGATCATCATCATCATCAGAAAAACTACCTCTTCCAGTACCAAAAGTACCATACATAGAAGTCATGTCTGTTAACATACTTTGCCAATTACTTGCAGAAATTACAATATCTAATCTTTGAACAGCATTATCTTTAAATACCTGATCATAATTTGGATCTACATCTTTACTGTGCGTATCTGTTGTCCAGTCTGTAGCTTCAAAATCTGTATCGTCTATTTCAACAACAACTTCTTCGTCTGTTTGATCAGAATCTGCTAGCTCATCTTTAGTACATGAGAGCAGCATGAAAACTATAAATGCCGAGAATACTATGCTTTTTAAATCTTTCATTTTGTTATTTTTAGTTGATTGTATTCTTTTTTTAATTTCTTGGTCTTTCTTTTCTTTCTGGTTTTGGTGCATTCTTTAATTCTTCTTTAGAAATAAAACCATCTTCATTTGTATCTATTTTAGAAAAACTTTCTGCTAA
>TARA_R110001606_G_scaffold399261_1_pt1 | contig 30238 bp, 17 predicted proteins | sample TARA_R110001606 | Tara Oceans TARA_R110001606 (sample SAMEA4398315) | marine metagenome | biome: Polar Biome; feature: [SRF] surface water layer (ENVO:00010504); material: water (ENVO:00002006), including particulate matter (ENVO:01000060) such as... | depth 5 m
CATAACCCTGAGGTCTCGGGTTCAAATCCCGATTTCGCTACAAGTTTAGAAAAAAAAAGTCAAGATTTATATCTTGACTTTTTTTGTTTTTATAAAACAAATAAATGTTTTTTAAGACTCACTAACAAAGCAAACTATCTTAAATGTTATTAATTATTATTATAAGTATTCAAAATAGCAGGTCTTTGTTTCAATATCCTTTTTAAAAAAAATAAAAACTTTTTAATTCTCTATACTACCTTCTTTTTAAAATAATTTTAAAAAAAAAAAAAATTCCTACCTAGTTGAGAATTGATTTTAAATTGTATTTTTAAGTGGGTAATCACAAGTTTATCAAAAATTCAATCTTCATGGTGATTTAATAGTACGCGATTACAAAACTCGATTTTTTCAAATTACTGCTAAATTTCATGGACTACAATACTCATCAATACTCCTATCTCAGCTATTTTTTTATTAAGTGTTATGCCTAGATTTAATTTTTTCTCAACATTTCTCCTACTTTCAAAAGGATTTCTTTTGATTTAGTGGGGATACTACCATTAGCATCAGGGCCTACATTTAATAGGAAGTTACCACCAAAACTATTTATTTCTTTAAGCTTATTATAAACTGTATCTGGAGATTTCCAGTTAGTGTCATCAACTTTAAATCCCCATGAATCGTTTAAAGTGTAACAAGCCTCCCATTCATATTCTACATTATTAGACAGATGTTCTTGCTCTGGCGTTCCGAAATCCTTTTTAAAGGATTTTCGTTTTCCAACTCTATTGTTAACAATTATTTCTGGTTTTAACTCTCTAATATAATTATAGAGATCAATTCCTGTATCATTGTTCCACCATTCCACCCAATCACCATCAAACCACAATATATCGGTATCATAATTATCAATAAGCTCTTTAATTTGATTTTTCATGTAAGTAATGTATGTTGATCTTTGGCCAGCTTTCATTTGAATTTGTGCCCAATAACTCCAAGTATCATATCCTGATGAATTACGCTGTTGACTACTATGATGCCAGTCAATTATGCTATAATAAGTCCCAAACTTAATTCCATTTTTTCGGCAAGCAATGCTGAGTTCAGCAAGGATATCTCTCTTAAAAGGTGTATTGGCTACATCAAAATCAGTGTATTTGCTATCCCATAGACAAAAACCTTCATGGTGCTTTGTTGTGATTACTATGTATTTCATCCCTGCTTTTTTAGCTATAGATACAATTTCATCAGCATTAAAATCTTTTGGGTTAAAGGTATGAGTGAGCATAGCATAGTCTTGAGCTGCAATATCGGATTTAGCCTGTATCCATTCAGCATAACCTTTTATGGTATCATTTTTATAAACTCCACCTAGTTGGCTATAAAGTCCAAAATGTATGAACATTCCATATTTAGCATCTTTGAACCATTGCATACGTTTATTAAATACTTTTTTTGATTCATCACTAAAATCTTTGTTAGCTTGGGCATTAACAAATCCGTTAAATACCAAAGTTAAAATAAGTATTGATACAATTTTCTTCATATTATTATGTTTTTAATTATGCTGAATATCATTATTCAAAATTTCCACTATATATCGTATTTTTAATGTTTGACTACTTCTAATAATAAAACGTTCTAAATACATCAAGAATGATACATCTATCAGTTATAGACATTTATTTACTTCACCTTAAAAAAACTTTTATAGCTATTCAATTTTAGAAATTGTTTATAATAAACTCACGTTTTAGTATTTTCAATTTTTCTAAGATTTTTATTTATGGAAGTTTCTAACTCTATTACAATAGGGCTCTTAAGCTTTTCAACATTATCATAGTGTATCCAGTACTCTCCATGATCATAAATTCTTTCCAGTTTTAAAAGTTTATCGGAGTTCCCTATTTCAAATGCTTTGCTAATATTCAATTCTTTCGAAGCTTTTACACGTAATTTTCCAGATATTGGCATATTAAAAACAATCATATACTTCTTATTGGTTCGTCTATTGATTGTATAATAGCCCCAATCTTGTTTTTCCCAATTTAAGTGCCCACTATTATGGATAGCCTCACCATTAACCTTCATCCACGCTCCAATTTCTTCGGCTATTTTTGTTTCTTCTATTCTAATTGTTCCATCAGCTTTCGGTCCAAAATTTAAAACAAAATTACCATCTAAAGATGCTGATCTAGCTAACATATCTAATATTTCATAACTATCCTTAACATGCCCTCTCCAGTCTGAATGATATCCCCATTGATTATGAGGAATGGTCATTACACATTCCCAATCATTTCCTGTTACATCTTCTATTTTAGAAGGTAAATTCCTTTCCCAACCTTGACCATAATCGCCCATTAAATCTCCATTAGAATCGTAACCTCTCATACGATTATCATCCGCTCTATACCTACTCCCAATTATTAATCCAGGAACCATTGCTCGCAATTCTTCCGATAATTTGTATGCAAATTCTGCTTGATCTTTCCAAGAACTATCCCAAGTTCCATCAAACCAAAAACCTTTAACAGAAGGGTAAAGCGTTAATAGTTCTTTTAATTGATTACTTGTAAACTCTTTAAATATTTCAAATTCTTTTTTGTCATCTTCCGTCTCTAATTTAGATCTATACGACGGATGATGCCAATCTAAAATAGAAAAATACAATATAACATCAAGTCCTTCTGCTTCATAAGCTTCAACAACCTGTTTGATAATATCTTTTTTATAAGGAGAATTACTTATGTTATGTTCTGTATATTTTGATGGCCACAGACAAAATCCATCATGATGTTTTGTAGTAATTACAACATATTTAGCCCCCATGTTTTTCGCTTGTTTTGCCCAAGCTCTCGCATCTAATTGCTTTGGATTGAACTTTTTGTACAAAAGATCATACTTATCGGTATCTACGCCTTTTTCCGCTCTCATCCATTCCGCAGCAAACGAATGAAATTCTCCTTCCCAAAAGCCACCTGGAATTGCATAAAGACCAAAATGAATAAATTGTCCAAAACCATTGTCTCTCCATTTCTGCATGGCTTTATCAGTACGTTTCCCTAATCTTTCTGCTCCATACTCTAAAGGCAAACTAGACCTCTTACTACTTTGACCGTTTATATTAATTGCTGTACAAACAATTAGGACTCCAATAAGTAATTTCAGTGTTCTCATATTTTATTTATGTTTATTATAAGCGTAAAAATGAATCTGATCCTTCAACTAGTTTTTGTTATTTAAACGCTAAAAAACTATTTTATCTTTTTACCCGAGAATGTGTGTGTTTTACCCATTTGACAAGTGATTTTTAAAAGCGTTTCACCTTCTTTAGAAGATATTGTTTCTACATAATCTCCTTTAATGGACCACTCTCCTGTTAATTTTAAATAGACATCAGTATGAGATCTCTTTAAATCCCATTTTAAATCGGGTTGGCAAATTGAAAATTTCTTGTTTTGTTCATCTCCTTTTAACATAATTAATACAGGGCTAGAAACTTCTTTAAGACAATCAATTTCAAGTACTCCTGGTTCGTAGACAATACAACTTGTAATTTCTGTTTCACGATCCCAAACTACATGAGCACTATCATCATGTTGTAAAACTTTATAATCTGGATTATCAGAAGCTAAACTATTTTGAAATGATTTCACTTCTTCTTCATCAGCTTGTATCAAAGCAGCATATTCATATCCTGCTCCTTTAGGCCTTCTTCCATGATTGATTACAGCTACTGTAAAATCTCCACTATTGTCTTTCCCTGTGTCTTGGTATTTAGAAAATTGTGTTGATCGCTTTACGGTAAGATCTCCATTTTTTACAAAATAAGTATTCCCTACATTATCTCTAATAGTATTTATATGCTTGGCATCCGATTTTTTGGTATGCATGTATGGGAAATCCGTGATTTTATTATCATTCCATTTTGTGACTGAACTTTTATCGATCAAAGCATTTTGAAAAATAGTAGTTTCTACATCATAGTTTTGATTCCATGCTGAGATATTGCTACCTAAATAGACAATTCTATTGTCAAAACAAAACACAGATTTTCGTCCCTTTAAAGCAAAAAAATCATCCGATAAAACCATCCCAAAAGCACCATTTTTACCATCTAAATTAACACCTCCTACAAAGGTTTCTTTAGAAAACCGACCTGTATTACTTGATATAGCAGCGAACAATACGTTTGTTGGTACGTGCATTGTAGTAGTACCTGGAAGTCTAGCCCAATCCCAGCCATCTTCGGTATATCCACTATTGGCAAGTCCGTCTCCTAATAAAATATCAACTGCGCCATGACTTTCAAAAAAACCATATCTATTTGCTACAGTCCAACCTTCAATACTCCAAACATATTTGCTGAACCCTTTTAAACTTAACATCCAATCATTACGTCTGTGAATAGAATTGGCGGCATTATTCATTACCCAATGCCCTTCTGGATTTTTCTCTGAAGAAATGCCAGCAGCTTTTAATGCGTTTATGAATTTTTTATACTTATTAGGAAACAATCTCATATAGGCCTTGCCAACAGTATCATTTAATTTGTATTTTCCGTCAATACTACCTGCTTTTGTAAGATAGTAGAATGCGTTTTCGACTTGCCTTAATGAGAAATCTTGTTTGAATGGATGTCTTCCGGCAAGAGCATTAGGGAAGTCATATTTGTTAGCATAAATTCTCATTTGGAGTAATGCGTTCATTAAATTTTTATGTCCTGCTTTTGATATAGAAAAAGAACTATTATCTAAAGTATATACCAATTGAGCTGCATTATTAAAAGCCCCTATGGCATAGGCAGGGTAATGTCCATAATGATGAAAAGCAGTCCCGTCATGTTTAAAACCATCTTCAAAGTCATTTGTTTGCATAGCCAAACGCAACGAAATAAAATGACTATAGGCTTTGACCCATGCAACTTTTTCATTTATGTCTTCACATAGTAAATGAGAAATAAATTGCTCTAGAGCATAAGTATGAAAATAATCCAAATCACCATTATGAGGAGGTATGATTAAACATTCTTTGGCATTCGTTAACCATTGACAAAGTTCTTTAACTTCTTTTAATTTATTTTTCTCTTTAAGAACATAACGCATCAAATACATGGCAGACATGAATTTTTTGATTTTATATCCCGTATTATGAATGGTTCCACGAGCGTGTCCCGCAACCCAACCTTGGTGTTTTATATGATTTAATACAGAAACTAACATCTCTTCTATTTCCTCTTTTTTTTCTATATTTTTAGTTTCTATATACAGAAGAGCTAATTCATTTAAAAAACTTCCTAATTGCTGAAAAGAAATGCTATTTTCTTTTATATCCTCATCATTTTTTGGGAATACAAGTCGTTCACGATTAAAACTTATATATGCTCCGTTTGCTTTATCACCAGATTTTAAGTTTTTGTAAAACAGTTGTAGCTTCTCCCAACTTCTTTTATCTTCTTTATCGTACAGCGCAATAAGTTCATTTTGTAAAGCCAATTCTATACGATTCAAATCTGCCTTTTCTTTATTTGAAACTGGATTAATTTTAACTTCTAGATCCATAACATCTAAATGTTTTCTATTTACTCCAGGACCTCTATGCTCATCTTCACCATCTTGGATATAAGGCACTTGTAGATCTGCCATAGGTAACGCTTGGTAGACCGTTGTATTTGGAAACATCTGACCAAAGTGTAATGTACCCGATTCTTTTTCTGGTGCAATAATATCAACGTTCTTAATGCTTCTTTCAGAATGTTGATCAATTTCACCTTCCATATCCGTATAACGTATCCAAGCTGTACGCCATCCCGTAAAATTCAATCCAAAAGTGAATTCCATTTTATCATTAGCATCATCTGTTAGCACAAATTTTAATTGTTGATCTGTAGCTTTATTATTATGCAAGTAAACTACAAAAACTGGCGAATAGATGATTCCTGAATGAAGAATATCGTATTTTAGAGCATAATCACATTTTATGCTTATTTTTTCGTTTTTCTTCCAATCCCAAGCGAGTGAAGGTTTACCTAAGATCTGAATATCTGTATCTTTATAAGGAGTTTTTCCGCTAGAATAAATTGAATCGGGAAAAGCGTCCTTTTGGAAATTAATTAAATTAATCGCTGTAGTATTAATTTCACCTTGACTATATGTAAAAAGAAAAGACAAAAGGAGTATTCCCATGGTAATTTTTATTTTCATAAAATTTTGTATTTATGTTTGTGTCTCAGGTACGTAAAAGACTATCATACAACTGTTTTATCAAAAACAAATGCATGTAAACAATTATTAAATAAGATATATTATTCTTATTATCAATGTATTAGAACAATGACATAATTAAAGAAATTACGAATTACTGATTTTTACTAAAATTCTCAAATTCCATAAGCTGTACAAATCTATACGAATAGAACTTTCTTTTGTTTTCGTAAGAGTAATTACAGATCAAATCAAAGATTTCAGGACTGTAATAGCTTAACTGAATAAAGTTTTGAAATCCTTTTTTAGATATTTTTCCAGTACCATTCATCAGACCATAAAAACCATTTTCTTCTTTTGAATAAACAGTTTGTAATATAGTATTGCTAATAGCTTCAAAATCTGATTTTTGAAGCCCATAATGATTTTCATTTATAGAATAAAAATAATGAAGACAGTCAATATCTAAACCTAAATGTCCTAAATCTTCATAAACGAGTTTACTATAAGTTCTCATCTTATAGTACCAATAATATTGAGTAGTACCATTCTTTTTTTCTATGAAAATATTATCCTTATAATAAGCAACCATGCTGTGCAAGACTTTCTCTGTAAGATTAATATATTCATTAAACTCCTCTTTTTTTGTCAATTCACAAGCCAAAGCGAGCTCTTTCATCGTTCTTCCCATATTAAACATTCTATTGAATGCCAAAGGTTCAATAGGGTTAGTTACTTCATCATACTCTTTGAACCTATTACTCCTATCCTCAAACAGGTAGGTATTTTCATTGAGCCATCCGTTGTCGATAAAAAAATTGATACTTTCTAAACTACTTTTTATATAATAGTTTGCTTTCTCTCCATAAGTAGAACCAGTAATCCCTCCATGTTTTGTTTTTTTAGAAAGTAATTTTGGTTGCGAAAGTATGGTTTTTGCACAGGTTACAATTGGTAATAACAACATAGATGTTTGTATAATATTGGTATAAACTTCAGGGCCTTTTTGTTGTTCTCCAGTTTCAGGGTCCCATTTCTTGATGTATGACAACCAAGAAGGGGCCCGTTTATTCATAAAATGATCTAAAACGCCAGTTTCTGTATCATTTTTTTTGCTTTCAAAAGCATCTACAAGCTCAATCATCTTATCCAAATACTTTCTCTTTTTCGTTACTTCATACATTCCTGCCAAAGAGTGAATTGCCCAAGCATCAGTCCAGGTCATTAAATTTTTTAGATTATTTTCTTGAATCTGATAGTTTAACATTTCCTCGTTGTACTCTGTAATTTGCATTGAACTGGTTGAACAGCCTACTCCCAATTGAGAAAATGCAGTTTGTGACAATACAAACAAGCCTATAATCGTGGTAATTTGTTTTAATTTAGACATAATTTATTTTTTAGTAATTGAAATACTGCTTTAAGTATTTAGTTAATCTAACTTAGGTTTGAAAATTGTAAAACTCAATCCTTTTCTAGCTTCCAAAAGTTCAGCACGCAGTTCTTTTGTTTTTTCAGGATATTCTGAAGCTAGGTTTTTTTGCTCTGAAGGATCATTTTTTAAATTGTAAAGTTGTGTTGTTACTTGAAAACCTGTTTCTATGATGGGTCCCCAAGGCACCAATTTAGGTCCGTCAAGAGGTTCAATATATTTCCAATCACCTTTTATATAGGACAAGGGGCCAGCAAAACTTTCTTGAATTAATGAAGTTCTTCCTTCTTTAGCATCTCCTTTAAAGTTAACCAAATGATCTTCACTATCGTTTTTGAATTTAGAAACATCTACACCAGCGAGTTTTCCAAAAGATTTGAAAAAATCGACTTGACTGACCATCGTATTAGAAACAATTCCTTTTGATTCTGAATTTGGCCACCTAATAATCAATGGGATTTTTGAACCACCTTCAAGGGCACTGTATTTACCTCCTCTTAAATTACCTGTTGGTTTATGATTCCCTACAAGTTCTCTAGCTTGATCATGGTAACCGTCATCTAAAACAGGACCGTTATCACTAGAAAAAAGAATGACTGTATTTTCTAAAAGATTCAATTTTTTTAATTCTTCAACCACTTGTTTTACAGTCCAATCTAATTGTAAAATCACATCACCTCTAGGCCCCATTCCGCTTTTTCCTTTAAAAAGTTCATTCGGAACACGAGGCGCATGTATGTCATGTGTTGAAAGATATAGAAAGAAAGGATTTTCCTTATTTGTATTGATAAATTCTTTTGATTTTTGAACCAATTCATGCGCTATCGTTTCATCAGTCCAAAGAGCTTCTTTTCCACCTTCCATCCAACCAATTCTACTAATACCATTTACAATCGTATTTGCATGACCTTGAGAAGGTTTTAGTTTTAATAACCCAGGATTTTCAGAACCTGTAGGCCAGTTTCCTACTTTTTGTTTGTAGTTTACTTTGATAGGATCTTGAGGATCTAAATTTACAATATGATGATTTTCTACAAATACACACGGAACTCTGTCACCTGTAGCAGGAATCAAAAAAGAATAATCGAAACCAATTTCAAGAGGCCCTGGCTTTAATTCTCCATTCCAATCCGGACCTTCTTTTCCACCAAGTCCTAAATGCCATTTCCCTACAGCTCCAGTTTTGTAACCAACAGATTGTAAAATAGAAGGAAGCGTTGGTTTTTCTGGATCAATTAAAAGTGGCTGATCCCCCGTTGCAATACTATTCCCTTTTTTTCTCCAAGCATAAACACCTGTTAATAAAGAATAACGTGAAGGGGTACAAGTAGCAGCTGTTGCATATGCATTGTGGAAGGCAATACCCTCTTTGGCAAGATTATCTATAGCTGGAGTTTGAATTTCGGTCGCTCCAAAAGCACTAATATCTCCATACCCCAAATCATCTGCATAAATAAAGACAATATTCGGTTTTGTAACTTCTTTTAAGTTTTGTTTGTTTTTTTTATTGCTACATGCAATAGTGCTTAGAGCTATTACTATGAATGTAAATAAATAGATTAGTTTCTTTCTCATAATTTTGATACACTAAAATTTTCTATTTTCATGTGATTATTCAGTGTACGAAATCCGAAATAACCTTCGGTATAAGGTTCCGGATCGTGAACATTAAAAACTATTTCTCCATTACGACTGTAAGTAGTTTTATTGCCATCAACAAGAATTTCTATGTGCATTTTTTTATTAGCTGTAATCATAAATTTTCTATCACTAAGATCATGCTCCTTTAATAAAGGTCTGTCTGCAGTTCCTTTATAACGCCTAAAACGAGTCTTTGTATTGTCATGTCCACCATAACCAACATAATAGAGTTTTAGATTGTGATAATTTGAAAAGCGTCCCGCTCTAAATTTTGAATTCTTAAAAAAGTCCTTCGGGTTTTGAGGATCCGTAGCCATCCAAAAACAATTCAAATCGGAAACTCGATCATGTGGACCTCCATTGTCTATAACAGTGGCGTCGTAAGAAATTTTTATGTTCCCTTTTAATTTATGTTTGAACCAAACAGTACAACCTTTGGCATCTATAATTTCTAAAATATCATTTTGAATAAAAGTAGTTCCTAGAGGTTGTTGTTCTATAACCCAATGCTCTGTATTTGAAAGGACATTGGCGTAAAGTAGCTTGGATGCTTTCTTTTGACAAGAAAAACAGAATAGAAATACAATAAGTGTAAATAGCTTTGGTATTATTTTTCTTAATGAGAACATAATTAAGATAGTTTTGTATTAAAAATATGTTTATAAAAACATTAATCAGGACTACACGTTTGGTTATAACTTAAAAAAACAAATTGGAGTTTAAATAAAACCCCAATTGTTTTTCTTAATTTTATTTTACTACTAGTTGATATTATTATTTAAATCTTTTTCTCTTTGAGGAATTCCCCAATGAAACTCTGAAGTAACGAAAGATGAAGAACAACCATCTGCTTCACCTACTCTATCTCCACACCCAATTTCTTCACCTATAGCTTGCATGTAGTATAATCTATCTCCTTCAAAAGTCAATTCTTTTGCACGCTCTTTATTAGTGATTTCTATCAATTCTTCAATAGAGGTGTTTTGATCCAAAGGCACATAATTTGTTCCATATGCTCTTTTTCGAATAAGATTTAAATCGGCAATGGCTTGTGTTTTTCCACCACCAATATTTTCTTTAAGGGCAATAATAGCTCTCGTTAAATACAGTTCAGGTATCCTCATCAAAGGAGTGTGGTCTAAAAATTCAGCCCATTTTCCAACAAGAGTTTCACCTTTTACAGTGGTATGTAAATTGGTATATCTTAAATCTTTTTCAGCTTCATTTAGATCATCCCATCCTGTGTATTGTAAAAAATAATTACTTAACTTATAAACAGGGATTCTACCACCACCAGCTCTACCAGCAAAATTCCTGAAGAGTCTTGTACGTCTCCATCTAGCAGTTGTAACGTATTGAAAAATTGTTTCTGAAGAAATATTACCGGTACCAGTTTGTCTAAAAGCTGTTGCAGGATCTGACTCTAATGTGTATGTATTTTTATTTAAAATTGCATCAATTTGCTCTAAAGATTTATCCCAATACATTGATCCCATTTGGAAATAAACTCGAGCTAATAGAAAGTGTGCTGCATCTTTTTTAGCTCTGTCTTGATATCCTTCAGGGTCACGACCTTGTTCATAAACTTCAGGCAAGTATTTTATTGCATTTTCTAAATCAGAAACTACTTGACTGTAAGCTTCTTCAACAGAATTTAAACTTTGAGCATCTAAAGCTGATGTTATATTGGTTGTATTTACAATAATCCCATCATTTGCAATAGATAAAGAAGAATTATATGCAGGAGCATAAGTTTTAATTAATGTATAAAAAGCAAAGGCTCTTGTAAAATAATTTTCCCCTAACATTCTATCTTTCCAATGAGCTTCGGTATCCTCAAAAACATCATTATCATTAATGTAATTTATTACAGTATTCGATGTTCTGACCACTTCATATCCTGACAGCCAGTTATATGAGAGCCAAGCAATTGAGTTATCGTCCGATTTTCTTCTATGTAATTGACCATGAATACTTTCGTCAATATTTCTAGTGAATCTTGAATTTTCTGTAAGCGAGCCTTCATCGGAAGCAAAAGTCGGTAGCATAATTCCCATATCTACAATACCTTCATTATACCCTTTCATCAGTAAATAAGAAGCTGCTGTTATTTTTTCTAAATCATTATTACTCGTCCAAACATCTGTAAATGATGTTGATGGGATTTCTGCTTGATCAAAATAATCTTCACAAGAGTTTAAAAAGAGTATAAAAAGCGGTAGTAAGACTAAAAATTTATAATTATGTTTTTTCATGATTGTATGTTTTATATATTAAAATCTAATTCTTGACCCTATAGAAATTGTTCTTGCTTTCGGAAGTGGATCTCTATTGATGTAACCTTGTCCTAAATTTCTATCGGAATTTATAGCGTGTATGTCTCCAAAATTCACAAACTCTGGATCAAAAGCTTTAAACTTCGACCAAACAAACACATTGGAAACATTGGTATATATTTCAAACCTGTCTACGCTCAATTTATCTAATACTTTTTTAGGAAATTTGTATGCTAGCCTTATGTTTTGTAATCTAACAAAATCTCCTTTATGTAAGTTTCCTGTATGTTCGTAACTTAAAATATTTCCATCAGGATCTCTATTCCCTTCTACTTGTATTGGATATTTGGTATTTTCTCTCACTCCTTTAACCCAAGTATTTCCATACAAATCTGCATCTATTACATTAGCGCCAGTGTTAACAGCTCCATTTCTCAATCCTGTTTGATTATAAATATAATTTCCTCCAGAAAAATTAAACAAGCTACTTAAAGAAAATCCTTTATAAGTAAAAGTATTAGATAGGCCTCCAAAGTATGTTGGCAAACCTGTTTTGTTGTTCTGATATACTTTATTTTTAAGAGTATTTTGTTGTGTAGCTCTAATAACATTTCCTGTTTTTTCTGTAATTTTTGATCCACTAGCTATAAATTTTTCTTGATCAATCTCATAAATAGTTTGGTAACCTTCAGAATCAAGCCCAGCATATTCCGCAACATAAAAACGCCCTAAACGCTCTCCCGTCCAAATAGAGTTTATTGCCGAAGAAGTACCAATAAAAGATGGGGCATATGCTATTTGAAGAGGTGTTTTAATTTGACTAGCTAATTCTCCAACTTCGTTTTTAATTGTTGAAATATTGAAGCTAGTTTTCCAGCTAAAGTTTTTTGTCCTGATATTTGTAGATGAAACTTCAAATTCTAAACCTTTATTTGACATTTCACCAATATTAATTAACGCTGTTGGTGCTGGTTGATTCGTATAAATACCACTACTAAGTACAATAGGAACATCTAAGAGCATGTCTTTTGTATTGGTTTGAAAATAGCCTATAGAACCACTAATTCTGTTATTCAGGATTCCGTAATCAATAGCCACATCTGTAGTGTATGATTTCTCCCAAGTTAAATTATCTGTACCTATATTATCTGGAATCAATGTTTTTGACACACCGTAATCTGAGAAATTACCATTAAAGGTGTTCAACCACTTAAAACTATCTATACTCGCATTACCTGCAGAACCGTAACTTGCTCTTAATTTTAAAAGATTAAATAAGTCTTGCTCTTTCATAAACTCTTCATCAGAAATTATCCACCCCCCAGAAACAGAACCAAAACCTCCCCATCTATTTTTTGGAGCAAATACAGAAGAACCATCGTAACGCACTGTTAATCCAAATAAGTACTTATTCTTGAAAGTTGTATTTACTCGTCCAAAAAAGGATGCAAATAGATCACTTTTTTCATAATAATTAGCTCTTAAAAAACCTCCGCTTGAAATTTCGCTAGAATTGATAGCTGCAATTGATTGTTGTTGAGATGTTAAGTCTTCAAAATCAGCCATTTCATATTTTCGAGTTTTCGTAAAAGATTCTGTTCCTAAAAGAACATTTAACTTAAAATCATTAAAACGTTTATTATAGTTTAATGTAGCATTGAATGTATTGTTCATGCTAGTACTAGTGCTTTGATAAGCTCTTGAAGAGTTTTTTATATTCTCTACTCTTTCTTTAGCTCTTATCGTTCCATCTATGTAATAAAAATTGTCAGTTAAAGAAAATGAAATTCCGGCTTTAGCATTAAGAGTTAAAGCTTTTGCTATTTTATAGTTTATAGTTCCAATTAATCTCAAACCATAACCTTTTGTAGTATTTGATTGATATTTAGAAAGTGATGAAGGGTATAAACTACGTCCACCTTGTGGGTCAAAAAAAACAGTCTCATCAGCATCTGCATAAACAGGATAAAAAGGCATAGCCACTGATGAAGCCGATCTCATACCTCCACGGCCACCCCAATTTGCCACACCTGTTTTTGATGAACCAGGTCCTCCTCCTTTTTGTGCTTTTTGGGAATCGCTGTATGAAATTCTTGAATTAATACCAAATTCAAGCTTGTTAGAAAGTTTCACGTTAAAATTAGCAGCAAAAGCATAATCATCCCTTTCATCACCAACTAAAACACCTGTTGTATTTTTGTTGAAAAGTGAAATAAAATATTTAGTAGATTCAGAACCTCCAGAAATTGAAGTATTTATTGTTCGATACTCTCCGGTTCTTAGTAAATAGTCCTCAAGCCAATTGTTATTAATCTGTTCTGCTTGAGCACGAGTAAGGCTAAATTTAGTCTCGTCAAAAATTGAAGGATTAAAGTCAACTCCTGCTTCATCTATAAGCTCAAAATATTGACTTGTGTTTACGTATTTTTTATAATTTACGGCTTCAGATAAACCTGATTCAAATGAAACATTTACTCTCGGTTTACCTATTTTACCTTGCTTAGTAGTTACCAAAATAACTCCGTTAGCACCTCTTGAACCATAAATGGAGGTTGAAGCGGCGTCTTTTAAAACTTGAATAGATTCTATTTCGTCAGGATTTATGTCTGCAAGTGGATTACTCATCTCTGAGGTACCGTCAACAGTTAATCCATTGGCACTTTGTTCCGAATTTACTGCAATTCCATCAATAATCCATAAAGGTTCTGTTCCAGAAGTAATCGAATTGGTTCCCCTAACTGTAACCCTCATTGCTGCCCCTGGACTGGCATCTGTTGTTGAAATTTGTAGACCTGTACTTTTACCTTGAAGCAATTCTCCAATAGAACTAGTATTTCCACCTTCATTGAGATCTTTTATAGTAGACATAGAAGAAGTGACTTCTCTTTTTATTTGAGTTCCATAACCAACAACAACTACTTCATCTAACTTAGCAACATCTTCTTCTAAAACTACCTCTACATTTCCATTCTTTTTTACAGGAATTTCTTTTGTTTTAAAACCTAAATAAGAAAAGACCAATATTGCCTCCTGTTTTTTTAGTACAATATTAAACTTACCGTCAAAATCAGTAGACGCACCATTATTTGTACCTTTTTCGATAACACTTACCCCTGGCAAAGTTACCCCTGTTCTATCTTTAACAACTCCTTTAGTCTGACCTTTCATTTGTAATGTAAAGCCAAATACAAGTATTATTATTGTGAATAAATAGTTTCTCATAATATCTATAATTTATTTTTATTTATTTTTAATATATGTTAACATCTCAACACCAGCTAACACATAAGCACCTGCTCCATAAGAGAAAGTTGTAGTTGCTTTAGTATCTCCTGGAGAAGCACCAATAGGTTGAACCCAACCAATCATACCTGTTTCTTGATTAATACATTCAGAAAGTGCTTTCCAAGATTTCTCTACAATTGGACCATATTTATCGGATTCTAAAATGCCATTGTTTATACCCCACGTCAATGCATAAACATAAAAAGCTGAACCTGAAGATTCTTTTTGCGCCCAATGATCTGCATCAAGCAAGTTACTCCTCCACATATTGTCTTCTTGCTGTAATGTTATTATTTTTTCTGACATCTTTTTAAATAAACTAACATAACGTTCTTTCATCGTTTCGTCTTTTATATAAGGAATCATTCTGGCCAAACCTCCTAATACCCAGCCATTACCTCTACCCCAGAAAAGTTTAGATCCATTAGGGCTCTTTTGTGTGAAAAATCTTTCATCTCTATAAAACAAAGATTCTTCTTGATCAAATAAGAAATCATAAACATCCCAATACATTTCATCAGCATATTTTGTGTATTTTTCTTCATTTAAAATATTTCCTGCCATCATATATACTGGTGGCGCCATAAACAAAGCGTCACACCAACTCCAATCTTCTCTTCCTGGTACTTTAGTTGCAATTAGAGAATCCATTCTAATTTTTAACTTGTTAATATAAACAGGCTCTCTTTCATGTCTATAAAAATCTAAATATACTTGTCCACAAACGATATCATCTGCATGACGAAAACGAGGAGCTAGATCCCATTCGGTTTTAGCACCCCATGCTTTTACTGCCTCTAAATATTTTGAATCAGAAGTTGCCTCATATAGAGGAACAAGTGAAACATAAAACGTGGCAGGAATCCAACCATTTTTATAATCATAGTCTAGATCTTGATCGTGAGTAGAAGGATGATTTAATTCATAATCTGCAACTCTGGTAATATTTCCAAGAATTACATCTTTTTCAAGATAATCAACATCTTTAGATTTACAGGATGATAGATTTAAAATAAATATTAATGTTAATGTTAAGTATTTAATATATTTCATGTTTAAATAAGTTTTTCTTTCAACAAAGATTGCAACAAACAACCTATAATCATCGGAATCAGGGTTCATTTTTCTGAATGATGTGTCAAATTCTTATTATTTATCGCCTAAAAAGTCTTTTTGATAAAAATCATGTCATTAAAATAAATACACAATAAAAATTCTTCTTTTATTATTAACTAAACGAACAACACCTATAACAACCGATTATTTTATTACCATCAATTCAATACGATTTAAATCAAATCCTTTAGTTTTTTTCTCTGCATTTATTTTAAATCCCTTTATTATTAAAATTAATTTCAATACTTGAAGTCTCATCATTTGTTTTTTGATAATAATATTTAATCAATTATGTAATAAAAAAGGCTACCAATTCTGGTAACCTTTTTTAATACTAATTAAAATTATTTAGAAGTTATTTATTAATTTTTAACAATTCGCTTTGTATAGCTATTACCTTCTGTATTTATTTTTAAAACATAAACACCTTTTGACAGGTTTGTTACAGAAACATTAGCATGGTCTTTATGTGTTGCAGAAGTATACATTACTTGCCCAATTAAACTTATTATTTGAAAACTAAATTCATCAGACTCTTTCAATTTAATGTTTAAATTATCCTTAAAAGGATTTGGATATATACTGACTTTGTTTTTATTAAATTCTTTGTTACTAAGAATAGCATCTCCATTAAGTGTTATATCATCAATCAAAGCATTGCCCTTATTAGTGGAAACTTGAGTGATTCTTATTCTTCTATTTATAGGAATAGCTAGCCCCGAAAAGGTAACTACTTGAGGATTTCCATGTGCATCATCTATTACAGTGTGAATTTCTATAGCTGGTCCACCTACAGCAGAATTTTCATCATAAACAGTAAGTTCAAAAGTATGAGACCCAGGACTAGTATCTCCAACATGTTGTGTAATAAAACTCACTTTATTTATGGCAGTAGTTAAAAGTTCGCTTGTTTCTATATATGATTTTCTATTCCCAAACCTCAGTATTGCACTAGTAGCGCCTGAAAGCGGTGAGTAATCTGTTTCAAAAGCACTACCGGCTCTTGCAAAAGTCCACTCAAATCCAGAGCTTCCTGTGTATGTCCAAGTAATTGGTGAAAAATCAGGATTTATGGGACTAAAAGTATTTGGAAAATTATTATCAAAATTATTGATTTCAAAATTCTCGACATATTGTTTCTCTGAATTATTGTTCTTCATAAACTCTTTATACTCTAGAACTCTAACAAATTGCTGAGGAGATAATCCTCTACCTTTTTCTAAAGAATAATTACAAATAAAATCTTCGAAGGAGCTGTTGTAATAAAATAAATAAATAAATTTTCCAAACCCATTCATAGATATATCTCCAGTTCCATTCATATATTGATGAAATCCGTTATCATTTTCTGAATAAATGGTATTCAACACAGTATTACTTATAGCCTTAAAATCTTGTAAAGTAAGCCCATAGTGATTATTATCTATAGTATAAAAATAATGAAGACACTCTATGTCTAGTTCTAGATGGCCAAGGTCTTCATAAACTAAGGTTCCATGACGTCTTATCTTATAATACCATGAATATTGCGTTTCTCCATTTTTAGTTTCAATAAATATATTTTTTTTAAAATAGGCAACCATGCTGTTCAATACATTTTCCGTAAGATTTATGTAAGTGTTATATTTACTTTCACCAGTGAGTTCACAGGCTAAGGAAAGCTCTTTCATAGTTCTACCCATACTAAACATTCTATTGAAGGCTAAGGGCTCAATTGAATTTGTTACCGGATGAAAATCTTTGGACTCTCTACTTATATATTCAAAGAGGTTTGTTTCTTCATTAAACCATCCGTTATCAATAAAAAAATTCACACTTTCCAAGCTACTCTTAATATAGTAATTTGCTTTTTCCCTATACGTTGTCCCTGTAATTCCACCAATATTGGTATTTAGGTCAAGTAGTGTTGGTTCGGATAATATAGTTTTAGCACAGGTGACAATCGGAGACAGAAGCATAGAAGTCTGTACAATATTAGTATACACATGATTAGGATTACCATCCTTAGCGTAACTTGGCCAAGTTGGTACTCTTTTGTTCATATAAAAATCGAGTACACCTGTTGAAACATTGTTTTTTTTACTTTCAAACTGATCTACAAGTTCTATCATTTTATTTAGGTACTTTATATCTTTAGTTGCGTTATACATGCCTGCTAGAGAATGAATCCTAGGTGCATCAATCCAAGTCATTTGATTACTAAGATTATTTTCTTGAATAACATAGTTCATCATCGTCTGATCATAACCAGCTATTTGTTCTGAGCTAGTAGAACACCCCAAACCCAATTGAGAAAATGCATTTTGTGATATTACAAATAAGCAAAAAATATAAATAACAACTTTCATGTTTCGTAGTTTTAGTGATAAAATGATTTCTATTGATTTTTTTAATAAAAAATATTTAAAACAAGCTAATACAATTGGTGCTTTTTTAAAATATTTTTATTTAACAGGTATTAATTCAATACGGTTTAAACCAAATTCCTTTGTGTGTTTTTCTGCATTTATTTCAAATCCATTTAATTTCAGCTCATAAACTCCTTTTTTCGGAAATTTAATTTCACCTACGTTACTTCTAATTTCCTTGTAGAAAAACAAAGTAGGATTTACTTTCTCTTCATCTCTTTTTAATTCTAAAGGAATTGTTTTACCAGCAACTTCAATATGTCCTATTTGTTGAGAACCCCTCCATTCAGGATTTTCGTGTTTACCTTTTTCATTAGATATCACTTGTATCTTATAATTCCCTGGAGTTTCTACTTTAAATTTCCAAGTAGATAGCGCCTCTTCTTTATTGTATATACTGCTTACTCTGTCTAAGCGAATAGTATTATTTAAAGATTGTGAAATAGTAGGATCAATTTGTAACAAAGAATCTTTATAATGAACTACAAGTACGGTAGCTAAATCATCTTTATTTACACCTGTTAAGTCAATTGTAAGAAAGCGCCCCTTTTGTACGTGTTTTAATTTTGTCCCTTTTTCTAGTAAACTTACATGATCGATATTTGTTAATAAACCATTTAATTCTATCGTATTTGTATTAGGCCAGTTAAGTATATGTAGATATATGTTTTGTGGTTTTTCTGTTATATAACCCCAGTTGTAATTCCAAGGAAATGAAGAGCCTTTGGTGTCATATATTGCTTCTCCATTTTTATGTAACCAATTTCCAACAATTTTTAAATTTTTAATAGGTTCTGATGGGATTTCACCATTAGCCATTGGCCCAACATTTAGTAAATAATTTCCATTTCTACTTGCTGATGCAATAAGTGAACTTAATATTAATTTTGCCCCTCTCCATTCATGATCGTCTTTTCTATAACCCCAAGAACTATTTGTTGTACCAGGCATTTCCCAAGGCATAGATAAATCATCACCTGTAAAATAGTTGTCTGATGTTGTAATATAATCAAACAACATATTATTATCAATTGTTTTAGGAACAGGTAAAAGCCCTATTCTTGAACTGATTATAATCTCTGGTTGTAATTCTCTTGTTATATCTACAAATTCTTCAATTTCATCTACATTTAATCCAGCTCCCATGTCGTACCAGATTAAATCAATTTTACCATAATTCGTTAAAATCTCTCGAAGTTGAGGAAAAGATTTTTCTTTTAAATAAATAGAGCGGTCCATCTCATCAGCATTAAAATCTAAAGTATTAATGCGTCTTTTCATTTTACCTTCACCTGTATACGCATGTGGATGTTCCCAATCCATCAAATGAGAATAGTAAAGCCCAAATCTCATTCCTTGTTTTGCACAAGCTTCTTTTAGTTCTTTAACAACATCTTTACCATAAGGAGTATTCATTACATTATAGTCAGATACTTTTGAATCGAATAAAGCAAAACCTTCATGATGTTTTGATGTAAGAACTATATATTTCATTCCTGCAGCTTTTGCTATTGAAACCCATTCATCTGCATTAAATTTTTCTGCAGTGAAATCTTTCATCAGTCTTTTATATTCAACCAAAGGTATTTTCATTGTATTCTGTATCCATTCTGCAATTCTTGGAGTCATTTCCCCTTTGTATTCACCACCCAGACTTGAATATAATCCCCAATGGATAAACATACCGTATTTAGCATCTTGCCACCACTGCATTCTTTTTAAATAAGCTTCTTTACTATTTACTGGAATAGCGTTTTTTAAATTAATTTCAACACTAGAAGTATTCTCATTAGTTTTTTTATTCCTTGTTATAGAACAAGAAGAAACTAAAACAATTAAACAAAAATGAAGAATAAGATTATTTTTTATTTTTCTCATAACATTTACTCATTTTTAATTAGATAATAAAATAGGCTACCTTTTCAGATAACCTATTTTAATACTAATTAAAAAATTATTTAATAAGTTACTGATAGGTTTCTTATTAATTTTTAATAATTCGTTTTGAATAACTAGTACCTTCTGTATTTATTTTTAAAACATAAACACCTTTTGATAGATTTGAAATAGAAACATTAGCATTGTCTTTATATGTTGCAGAAGTATACATTACCTGCCCCACTAAATTTATGATTTGAAAACTAAATTTATTAGACTCTTTTAATTTAATGTTTAAATTATCCTTAAAGGGATTTGGAGAGATACTACCTATGTTTTTATTAAATTCTTTATTACTAAGAATAGCATCTGCATTAAGTGTTATATCATCAATCAACACATGTCCTTTAGATAAAGTAGTACTATTTTTAATACGAATACGGCTATTTTGCGGAATAGTCAATCCTGAAAATGTTAGAATCTGAGTATCGGCAGTTGATCCAGTAGATTTAGTTACTGTTGTAATAAGCCCTGTGACTCCTTGATCTGCAGTAGTTGAATAAACTGTAAGCTCAAAATCATGAGGATCCTCTGTTACTGTTCCTCCTGAGTGCTTTACTAAAAAGCTTACTGTATGTATTACTTCTCCTATGTCTAACAACACATCATTCGTTTCAATATAGCCACCATTCCTTCTTAATCTTAGACTTTTATCATCTGAAATTGGACTATACCCTTCATTTGAAACTTTATAAGCACCTCCTGCTTTATCTAAATGCCAATTAATTGAACTCCCGTTATAAGTCCAGTCGGCTGTTAATCCATTAGCAGCTGGATCGTCTAGAATTTCAAAATCTTCAACTTGCGCATTTAAAGTTAACCCTATAAACAGGCTACTTAATAAAAGTAATAATTTTTTCATAATTAATAGTTTATAATTTCAAGCTAATTTACCAAAATATCGACCTTCGCATATTTACAAACTGTTCACTTTTTATGAAAATTAGTTCAAATCCGCCTTATTAATAGATATATGACAATAAATCTTACACATTAATTTCTCATTTCTAAATAAAATATTTTTCAATCTCCTTTTAAAATACTAATAAATACAGACCTCTATTAAAGGATTTACTACTATTAAACTTTCAACTTTAATGATAAAATTCTATACTCAAATATTATATTCAAAAAAAACTCCAATCTTTTAGATAAAAGATTGGAGTTAAAAATTGTGTTTACTGTTAAATATTAAAATCCTGTACCTGGAGCTTCAGGACTTGCTGCTTGTGCTTTCTGCGGATTTAAAATCATATATGTTCCTAGTGCTGTTAAAGCTGCGTATTTTCCGTAGTTACCTATTTTTTTGATAGCTTCTTTACGAGTAATATCCTCTTTATTGTTTTCTATATTATTTGTCATGATGTTTTGTCTTTTAAATTCTCGTAATTATTCTAAAATGATTTTCTTATTCAATTTACCTTTTTCAGTTTCTAACTGAATTAAATAAATACCTGTAGCTAATTTTGGTAAAGAAATATCTTGTACTCCATTTGAAATAAAAGAAGTATTCATCATTTGTTTTCCAAGAATATTAAACAATTTTACAGTCGATTTTCCTTGAGACAAACCTACTATTCTTAATGTTTCATTATTTGTTTTATAAATGCTAATGCTTTCTAAAGAAATGTCTTTAATATTTAATGTAGATTTTGCAGCTGTATGTAAATAGAATCTTCCAATTCCATTTAAAGCTTCATCTAAAGTAACTTTATAATTGCTATTTACTTCATCTAAGCGTGTATAAGTATTTGCAAGTTTATCTTCTAAAAACACTTTCATGTCAGAAGGTAAACTAGTAGCTTCAGCAGTAAATGTAATTTCTTTTCCGGCAGTAGCATTAACTCCAACAGGAATTACCATGTTTTCGTAATTTGAATTTGGTAAAGATTGTATTTGATAATTTTTACCTTCACTATCAGAAACTAAATGAGTATACAAAGCAAAAGATTGAGGTACACCTCCAAATAACTTACCATCATAGCCATTGTCAAAACCTGTTGTGGTGCCTTCCATATAGTAAATGTCTGCAAATCGCACTAAAGAACCATCTGTAATATTTAATTTAATTTCTGAACTAGAAGATTTTTGAAAATCATCTGTTTCATGAGATTGTATAGATTCTGAAAATATTACAGCATTTGTTGTTTTTGCTTCTACAAAAAATCCTTGACCTGGTGATACTTTAAATGCTAATTCAGAGGGTTTTGTTATATAATTGTCTGTGGCATCATTCCAAACATATATTTCTAATTGTTCTAATTCAGCTGTGTTTGTGGTTAAGAAAGCACCACTATTTATAGAAGCAGTAAAAGGGTTTCCTATAAGGTTGTAATTGTTACCACTCGCACCTCCCATTGTTAAATCAATTGAAACATCTTCAGTATTAATAGCACCTGTAAAAGAAATATCTCCAACAGCACCTATTTTAGCTGAATAACCTTTTCCTTCAGCTAAAGGATCTGTAGATGATGTCGTAAAATATGACCATCTAATATTAGCATCTGCCTTGGAATTATCATAAGGAGCAAAGCCAATTCTATTTCCTGCAGTTCCATCTGCAAAGGTATTATTAGACCTCATATCTGTCATGATCTCTCCATTTACTGGGCTTGAAACTAGATGCCATGATTTGGCGTTATCAGCGTCATAAGTTAAAGCTCTTTTATAAGTTACTGCACCAGCAAATGTACTTTCTGCTTTTAAAGTTGCTCCAGATTTTATTATTACCGAATTAACAGTTACAGCAGAAGACGCTGTAGGGTAATTAGACAATCCACTTGGTATTATTACTTTATCTGAAGCATCAGGAACAGTATTAGAATTCCAATTATCAGCATCATTCCAATCATTTGGTGTAGTCGCATCATCGCCTTGCCATACTACAGGAATAAGAGCATCTGCATTTAGTGTTATGTCATCAATCAACACATGTCCTTTAGATAAAGTAGTTGTATTTTTAATACGAATACGGCTATTTCTCGGAATAGTCAGTCCTGAAAACGTTAGAACCTGAGTATCGGCAGTTGCTCCAGTAGATTTAGTCACTGTTGTAATAAGCCCTGAGCTTCCCTGATCAGCAGTAGTTGAATAAACTGTAAGCTCAAAATCATGAGGGTCTCCAGTTACAGTTCCGCCTGTGTGCTTCACTAAAAGGCTAACGGTGTGTACTATTTCGCCTATATCTAACAACACATCATTTGTTTCAATATACCCATTAGCCCTTTTTAATCTCAAACTTTTAACTTCTGAAATCGGAGCAAGTCCTGAACCTTCAACTTTATAAGCACCTCCTGCATTAGATAAATGCCAATTAACTGAACTTCCATTATAAGTCCAGTCAACTGTAAATGAATTAGCATCTGGATCATCTAAAATTTCAAAATCTTCAATTTGCGCATTTAAAGTTAGCCCCACAAACAGACTACTCAATAATAGTAATATTTTTTTCATAATTTAAAAGGTTTTAATTTTTGCTAAAATTAGCAACTATACAAGTATTAACATTTTACAGACCGTTCTTTTTTTGCAACAAATGTTTCAACCTCAATTAATACTACAGATATTAAATATTTTAAAATACAGCTACTTAGGGTGTGTTATTTAAGAGGACTATGAACAGTATATCATAAAAATTGACACATCCTTTGAATTTAATCTTAGGACTCAGTATTATATTTGAAAAGAAAATTATATTAACCCTTATAGACTATGTGTGTTCCTTTTTGGATAAAATCAAAAAAAGTAAGGTTAGTAACTTTATTATCAATACTATTTTTCTTTCCTATTTCTGTGAATGGGCAAGATCATGAATTATGGAACGATTTTACAAATAACCCAAAATCATCAAGATTTGTAGATTGGTCGTCGTCCGGCTATGATAGTGGAAATTCGTCTACCCCCACTCCTTTAATAACTCATAATGTAACCACCTATGGAGCAATTGCAAATGATGGCATTGATGATAGAACTGCAGTACAAAATGCCATAAATGCAGCTGCTTCAAATGGTGGAGGCGTTGTGTTTTTTCCTTCAGGTCAATATGATTTTTGGAAAGGACCTAATGGGCATTCATTAGAAATTAATACTTCAAATATTGTTTTAAGAGGAGCAAGTGATTCAAGTACTACTTTAATGCAACATAATTATCACGAAGGATCGATTCATTATGAGCGTTATTATTTAATCAATGTAGAATCTCCTTATGACATTAAAGGAACAACCATTTTATTTTCTCAAAATGCATACCGTCATGACTATGATATTAAACTCACTTCAACTGCTGGTATTTCTGATGGAGATATTATTCTGATTCAAATGGTAAGACCAACTGATGATTCTGATGTTTTAAGTAGAGAATTTATATTACCATTAATCCCTGAAAGTAGTTGGACAGGATTTAATAAATTCTTTCCAATAGAACAAATGGTCACTGTTAAAAAAGTGAAATCTGATGGCCAAACATTAACACTTAAGCAATCATTACATGCAGATTATTTAACGCAAAACACAGCAAGGGTAAGAATTATAAACGACAGAATTCTAAAAAACATTGGTGTTGAAAATTTAAAACTAAAAGGATCTTGGACAAGAACTTACAAACACCATGGTAGTTTTGAAGATGATTATGGTTGGAATGCGTTAGGATATACAGGTGTTGTAAATTCTTGGATACGAAATATTACGGTTGAAAATATGGGAACAGATATTAATTTACAAGATTCTGGATTTTGTACTGTTGAAAATATAAAAAATGTGGGTAATCATGGTCATAGTGGTATAGCAGTTTCTCACTCTTATTCAAATTTAATTAGAAATTATACCTCACCAACATATCGTACTCACACTATTGGAATTGCAAATACTTCTAGTGGTAATGTATTTACAAACATAATGAATACATCTGGCCTTCAAGGAGCTATTGACTTTCATGGGTCTGGTCCTAGTAATAGTAACTTGATAGAAAACAGTAGTAATTTACGTATTTCATCAGGAGGTGCAGAAAGAAACATGCCACATGCAGGGCAAAATAATACTTTTTGGAATATATCTGCAGGACCAATAAGAAAACATGAAGATATGTTTACAAGTGGTTTATATAACTATTCTGATTATTCAGGTGCTTTTGATGAAGCTGATTTACATCAATTATTTCCAAAATCAATCATTGTTGGCATTACCAAAGGAAATCATACATTACCTATAACTGTGGATGGAAATACAACAAAAAGGGTTAATGATTGGTATTATATTGATGCTGTTGGTGAACATGTAACACCAACATCGTTATTTAAGGCACAAAAAGAGTTAAACTCGTTGGGTCTTAAAAAGTTGTCTTTTAAAGAGAATTTTAAAATTTTTCCTAATCCTCTAAATAGAAATGATGACTTGCAAATTAATTTTGGAAAAAATTCTATAAATAACTGCAAAATTAGTTTACTTGATATTTCTGGTAAGGAAATAAAAACATTCACTAAAACTCATTTAAAAAATTACCCATCTAATATATTAAAAATAAAAAATTGGAGTAATAACATCAAATCTGGTATATATTTACTAAAAGTTTCGATGGAACAAGATTTTTTTATTAAAAAAATCATAATAAAATAGCAACCCCTTCAATCTATTTGTTATTTTTATTTTACCTTTATTAATCTAAATAATTCAATCCTTTGCGTTTATTTTTCTTAATTCTTCTATTAGTTATATCAAACTTAAGTGCTCAAAATAATTTTGATCATTTAAATACTCATGATGGTTTATCTCAAAACACAGTTTTATCAATATGTCAGGATAGTTTTGGCTATATTTGGTTAGGAACAAAAGAGAATGGATTAAATAAATTTGATGGAAAAACATTTATTCATTATAAGTTTAAGCCAGGCCAAGTTAATTCGTTATCATCACATAGAATAAATGAACTTCTCCCTAGTAAAAATGGCTCAGTTTGGATAGGAAGTGATAAAGGTTTAGATTTTTACAACCCAAGTAATCAAATAATAACCAAAGCAATATATAAAAACCTTAGTGGTATAAAACATAGCTTTAGCAATCAATTTATACAGTCATTAAAAAAAGATTTTGAAGGTAATATATGGGTCATATCAACTGATAAAGTTTTTATTAAACAACCTCTTGATTCTATTTTTCAAGAATTAAATATATTTCTAGAATCTCCTATTGTAGAAATTGAACCCTTAATCAAACAACAATACTTAATTTCTTCTGACAAGTTTGTTTATTTGTTTGATAGAAATAAAGGAACTATTGTTAAAAGCGATTTAATCGATTATAACAAAATTTCACATATAAATGAAATTTATAAAGATTCTGAAGGGAATGTTTTTTTTGGAACAAATAACAAGGGATTTGCTGTATATATAAAAGAACTAAAAAAAACACTGTATTTTAATAAAGATAATACTCCCATTTTAAAGAGTGGTGTCATTCGAACGTTTTGTGAAGGAGCCAAAAATGAGGTTAACATTGGCACATTCAATGGTTTGTACACGTTAAATACAAAGAGTTTGAAACTAGTTGGATGCTTTTCAAAAGATACAGATGACACAAGTCTTAGCCATAATTCAATACAAGATGTTTATAAAGACATTTCCGGAAATCTATGGATTGGTACTTATAGTGGAGGTGTTACTATAAAACATCCTATAGATTATTCTTTTAAAACATTTAGACATCAAAAAAATGACCCTAATTCGATAAGTTCTAATGTAATTAATACTTTTTATGAAGATAAATATGGACTATGGATTGGAACCGATGCGAAAGGAATTACGTTGTTTAGAAATAATGAATTTACTAGTTTAGGTAAAAACTCAACTTTGAGCTATGTAAAAGCAATTCATAAAAAAGATGAGGATAGAATATTTATAGGAGGACATAGATTGGGTATAGTTGTATTTAATCAAAAAACAAATAAAATAGAAAAAAGAGGATTACAAAATTATTCGATTTATGACCTGCAAAAAGATAATAAAGGAAGATTGTGGGGTGCAACTACTAATAGAGGTTTATTTATTGTTGATCAAGATAATATTGAATTACTTAACAAAACAATAAAAATCCCAAAAAGTCTTAGTACAGGTGTCAAAAATTTAATTCTTGATACTAGTCGAGATATTATGATAATAAGCTCTTTGACTAAAATTTTCATTTATAACTTTAAATTAAATCTTTTTTTTGAAGTAAAAAAATCTCCATACACAGATTCTATTTACGAAATATGTGATGTTTTTCTAGATTCATCAAATATTATATGGGTTGGTACCTCAGATGGAATTTTAAAAATAACAGATTTAGATATTACAAATGGAAGTTGTGATATAGAAAAACATGACTTAGATAATGTATTAAACAACAATTATATAAAATCAATAAAAGAAGATGACAATAACGATTTATGGATAAGCACATTAAACGGTCTCTGTAGAGTTTCTAAAGATTTTAAAAAAATTGCAACTTACAATCGTCAATATAATATACAAGGTAATGAGTTTATAAATAAATCAAGTTTTCGCTCTAAAAACAATCTAATTTGGTTTGGAGGAAACGAAGGGTTTACTGTTTTTAATCCTGAAAAACTAGAAAAAAACAATTACGAACCACCTTTAGTGTTTTCAAACTTAACTATAAATAACAAACAATTTTCTCCTAATATAGGAGATGATTTTCATAATAAAAATGTAAGTTTTATTGAAAAATTAGATTTAAATTATTGGGAAAAAAACATTGTTTTAACTGTTTCTGCACTGAATTATATTGCACCGAAAAGAAATAAGTACAAATGGACGTTTTCAGAAAGTAATAAAGTCTTAATAGAAGGTACAAGTGACATAATAACTTTAAACAATCTAAAACCAGGGAATTACAACTTATCAATTACAGCATCTAACAATGATGGATTATGGATTAAAAAACCTCTTGAATTAGAGATAAATGTATCTTCTCCTATATGGAAAACAAAACTAGCTTACTTTTCATATATATTACTATTAGCACTAATACTCTTGATTTTTAATAGAATTTATCTAAATAAAAAAAGAATTTCTGATGAGTTAAAACTAGAAAAACTAGATAAAATAAGGGAAAAAGAATCTCAAGAAGAAAAATTAACCTTTTTTACAAACATTTCTCACGAAATAAGAACACCCTTAACATTAATTTCAGGTCCTATAGATCAAGCTTTAAGTATTTCTGAAAACGGATTAGTAAAAAAGACACTTGAAGTTGCTAAAAAACATTCTGACTATCTAAAGGATCTAACAAATGAGCTTTTAGACTTTAGAAAAGTTGAAAAAAGAATTACAGAAACTAAAATTTCAAAAGTAGACATCACATCTTTTATCGCTGAATTATGTGAATTATTTGAAGATTCAATAAGCATAAAAGATAAAACAAAAATTATCTTTAACAGCACCATAAAAGAAGATATTTATATAAATTCTGATCTAATAAAAAAAGTTCTAGTTAATTTACTTTTTAACGCTCACAAACATAACGTTGATAATCACGACATTAATGTGTATTTAAGTAAAGAATTCCTTCCTAAAAGTTTATTTCTAACTAACGCTATACTTATTAATGAAGAAGCAATACAAACAGATAATATAGTACTTACTATTGAAGATAAAGGAAAAGGGATAAAAAAGAAAAATTTAACAAAGTTATTCAATCGCTTTTTTCAAGATAGAATAAATAATGATTATTTAGGTTCAGGTATTGGTTTAGCTTTTATCAAAATGCTTGTTCTAAAAATAGATGGTCAAATTAAAGTTGAAACAAAAAATGGTGAGGGTACTCGATTTTCAATATTACTTCCTACTGCTAAAGCACCAATAAAAGAAAATAGTGCCTTAATAAAACCACACAAAAAAGAAGATTTAAAAGTAACTATTACTAGTAAAGAATCCAAAGACACAGATAACACAAAACCAAAACTTAAGACAAAAAGTACAACCAAAAAAAAATATTCTATTCTTATTGTAGAAGATAACAAAGATTTACTTGATTGGATGATTTCTTTTCTTTCTATAAAGTTTAATTGTATAAGAGCTGTAAATGGAAAAGAAGGCCTTAAGCTAGCAAAGAAAGAAAACCCAGATGTAATTATATCTGATGTAATGATGCCAAAAATGGATGGTTATGAAATGTGTAAAGCTTTAAAAAACGACATGAATACCAGTCATATTCCATTAATATTATTATCTGCAAAAGCTATTGATAAAAGTATTGAAGAAGGTTTCCTTTCTGGCGCAAATTCATACATAAAAAAGCCTTTCAATCCAGATTTTCTTGTTAAGAGAATTGAAAACTTTATTAAACTTAAAGACAATATTGTAAAAAAATACAATACAGATTATAACGATTTATCAGAAATTGAAAAACTGTCTGTTTATGACAAGAAAATATTAGATAAAATAAATAAGTACTTAGACCAACACATTTCTGATATAAATATGAATGTTGAAAGTATGGCAGGAGAACTAGCAATGAGTAGATCAACCCTATATAGAAAAATAAAATCCCTAACAAAATCGTCTCCAAATGATTACATTAGAGATTATCGTTTATTTATTGCCATTAAGTTAATTAAAGATAAAGATCTTTCTATAAATGAAGTTTCTGAAAAAGTTGGGTTTAATGACTATTATTATTTCAAAAGATGTTTTTTTAAGAAATTTGGAGTGAAACCCGAAGAAATTTAATCTTCTAAATAATAAATTCAATTATGCAATAACTATTAGATTACCCTAAACTAGATTTCCGCTCAATTAAGTTCGTTTGAACAAAAATGGAAAACACAAATTATCTTTCATTATTTTTTAAAAAAACAATGAAATATTTAATAGATTTTTAAAATAGAAAAAAATATTTTTTTTTTATAATAATACTTGCAGAACTCAAAAATGATTCTATATTTGCATCTCTTTACCAAGC
>TARA_R110001606_G_scaffold72466_1_pt1 | contig 30208 bp, 49 predicted proteins | sample TARA_R110001606 | Tara Oceans TARA_R110001606 (sample SAMEA4398315) | marine metagenome | biome: Polar Biome; feature: [SRF] surface water layer (ENVO:00010504); material: water (ENVO:00002006), including particulate matter (ENVO:01000060) such as... | depth 5 m
AGTAGCATCTCCTAGCGTATCGATTAAGTTTGCTGTTTCATTGAACAACACAACATTGTAGCTTATCTCTGTTTGTTTCTCCAGTGAGTTTTCAAGACGCATAAAGCCTTCTAACACAATAATACCATCAACCATCAGATAGGCTTCTTGGCTTATGTACGCTGTAAATTCACCAAAAGAATCATACCTATCAGTGTCGTAAAAGTGATTAAAATAATCATTGTTATTCTTTGTAGCAGGCAAATTAAATGTCTTTGAGTAACTAGCGTTTTTTGTGCTGATATCTCTGATGTCATCTATCTGAAAAGTCAGTGCTACATTCTCGTTACCATACGTGTCTAACCTCACATATTGTCCTCTGATATTTTTAACATACAATTCTACTATCATAATCTCTGTATGCGTTGTTCGTTACCAAGTTGTATTGATACAATGTATTGCTTCAGTTTATCATTGTCAGTGGTCTGTAAAACATAATCCTTCTCAGTGACTACACAAGGCTCAAACTCTCCATTCCTTTGTATGTAGCACACTGGTGACGTAAAAAGCTCTTGTAAGGCTGTTGCATCTGATTCGTTCATGAAATCACTATTTGCTTCAATGGTCTCTATTGCGTTTACATTGTAGCTTCTTGTACCACCTTCATAGCTTCCGTAATCCCAGTGATTGTTTTCGTTTACATCATTGTATTGTAATGGCAAATATCCATAATTTGCTTTGTAATTACTTCTGGTAATTTCAGTTCTGTTCACTGACTTCTTAATAAAGTTGAAATAATCATATGCACCTAGTCTGTTTAAATAAGCAATTCTAATGCTTTCATACTTGCAATTGGCAGATATTACATCAAATCGTATTTTCTCGCTAATTTGTGCGTTAGAATTGTTCCTTGCCCATATTTCGTAATGGGTTATGCCGTTAAAAGTTGCTATGGTAACTGGATTTCCTGCTGTATCATTGAGACCATTGTTAGCAATATTTTGACAACCAACTCCCACATACAACAATCCTTCGTCAGTGCTTGCAGGATATTGTAGGCTCACATATTGTGATTGAAATATCGGATTGTAGCTTCCACAATTACTTGATATGTTTGGTATCTCCATTTCAAATGCACCACTGCCATAAGCCTTGATGTATATGTTATCTACAACACTGGTAAAATTAGGATTGTAGCTTACACCACCATGACCTCCTTGTGACACTCTAAATGTTCCGTTGAAAAACGCCAGTGTTTCATAATCGGTGTTTCTCACTGAACGTACACAATCTGTTCTCTTGTTAGTTAAAAACTTTCTTGCTTGATTAGACAGCATATAGTCAATGAATCTATCAAGACCTCTTTGCTCTTTTGGATGTTGTAAACAAGCGTTCCACAATAGGTAAAAAGGCAAAAAATTAGTTTTGTTGTCTATCTTAGGAAATTTTACAATGGTTTCATAAAATACTCCATTGCTAAAAAACTCACAAGTCAATCCAAAATACACTCTTCTCAAGTTTTGTCTATTCCTAGCGTATCTGTCTATCTGATGTATCGCATGTGGTCTATCGGTAAAACTTAATTGTGCTTGTGTACTAGATATTCCACTGTCATTTTTTCTCTTGCCATCATAACCACCTTCATCCGTTTTGGTGATATCTTCAAATATGCTTCTTGTGTTAAACAATCCTTGACTTTTGGCGTTTGGTGGTACTTTCATTTCAATGAGCTTACCATCTTCATCATGCCAAACTTGTAACACGTATTTGAAGCCAGTGATGTTTTGGTAGAATTGTTGATACAAATTTTTACCTTCCATTGATAAAACAAAATCATGATAAGCATGATTTATCAAGTTGCCTTTGTTTGGCTCAGTGTATTGTATTGTAAGATAATTTTGTGCTATTGCCATTAGTTGTATTTTGTGTTGTAATCCTTAATTGCGAATCTGAGAAATTTATTGACGTCACTAGCGTATGCCTTGCGTATGTCATCTGGTAATCTCTTTGCTTCATATCTAAATGCAGTACTGAAAAACCTTGTGGCTGGTATTCCGTACAATGCTATGCTTCTCCCTATCAGATAAGCTAGTGTTTTGTGACTTATGAATTTACCACTGGCGTCTCTTCCTTTTATGCCTTTGCGTTTTACCCAAGGCAATACAGCACTTTCAGGTATGTTCTTGCTAGTGAATTTAAATGGTGAATTGTAGCCGTTACGCTTACCCTTAGGTGAGTTCTGTCCACTGCTACCCTTAACACCCTTTTCTTGAAACTTCCAGTAAAAAGGTGCTGTAAAGTCTAGCTCCAACGCTCCACTGGGATAAACCACAACGCTGTAATCTAGATTTTGTGCCAGTGTACCAGTGTCTATGTGGTCTTGCTTAGCTAGATTATTGATGGCTCTATTCACTACCTTAGTAGCAAATGCCTTCATCACCTTCTCTGTCTCAAGAGTTTTCATTATACCACTGAAGCAATTACATAAGGTACATCAACAGCACTTGCTGAGTCAATGCTCACTGTTTCTAATCCGTCTGTTGCACCACTGGAGCCAAAAAAGTCAGTTAAGATAAAAGTACCTTGTGGTGCTACGTTGATAATTTGAGTGCTAGATGTTTGATAGGATAGTGTAACTTTAATGCTAGCTGTATCATCTCCATTTGTTAATCTCAAATATCTAGCTTTGTCCACGCTGTATTCTGCGTTTCTAGGTGTTATTGATTGTCTTGCAAAGGTTATGATAGCTTGTGCTCCAGAATCTACTGAAAACACATTATTCACATAATTGCCGATACTAGCTATTGTGTTTGATTGTATTGAGTCGTAAGCTACTCCATTAAGAGTAATTGTTTCTGTGACGCTGTATGTAAGTGTCGTTGGTTGTATTGTTGTTGCCATTGTATTTTGTTAATTTAGTTTATGTCTCCTACACATGCACTAGCGTCAAACGACACTGTGATGCTGATATCTGCTACCCAACCACTGACCTCGTTATCAAATCGTTCAGTGAAAGGTACACAATTAATATTCTCGTTCATTCTGTAATCAGTGTTTGTATCTATTCCTAGTGTCTGTGAATTCTTTAACACTGAAATAAAGTCGCCAATGGTTTGTAGCATTCCACTGAGTACGTCATTCTCGTTGCTCTCATCTTTGCTTACCAAGTCCATCACATAGAGCTTAAAATTGTATGTGAGCTCATGTTGTGAAAAATTAGCTCCTTCGATACTCAGATGAGATAATGCGTAATTAGTCTCACTGAGGTCTATCTCCCATATGTCACCAAATGTATGTTCCTTCAATCCTTGATTGCTTGCTGATATTTGAGCAAACAAATCTATCAGATTTTTCAGTGTTACATTTTTGTATGGTTGTCCGTCTTGATTAAATACTTGTGCCATTATTTCTCCATTGAGTTTAGGTCTTTTGAATAACACAAGAAAGTGAAACACTCATTTGCATTAAGTCTTGTGACCTCGTTAATTTTTGTTACATCACCATTAGACAAGTTGTATATCACTGAATACCATCCCCACTTTGCACCAAAGTCTTCTGTGTCTGCCAATCGTTTCTCATCGTCTCTTTTTGTTCTTTGCTCAAAGATGATAGCAAATTCATGTGATATTCGTTTCCGATATGCAAAAAAAAACTGCTAGCACCATTGACAGTGGCTATACTGAGCTTGTCTCTAAACGTCTCAGCTCGCTTCATATCAACTCCATTGTACTCTTCTATGCTGTATTTTTTCTTTTTTTTGCTTGTGATAGGTCTGTACAAGATAGCCATTATGATGTGCATGTTTTTCCATGCGTCTTCTAGGTGATTATCTAAGTCTACAAACTCACCCAGTGTCATATCCTTGAGGTTGGGATTGAAGCCATAATCAACTCCATCAATCTCAATTATCATATTCAGTGTTGTATTCATCTTCTTATTGAGTAGCTTTTTAAACTCACCCAGAACAACGTCTACATCACCCTTACGTATCTTCTCAACTTTCTCATATGGTATTCCAGTAAAGCATGATATTGTCAGTAAATTGAGCGTAACAGCGTCAGTGACGTCTTTGGATTGCTCCATGTAATTCTGATAATCACCTAGCTTGACTTGTGTCCACTTCTCTGGTATCACGTAATCCTTTTCTTGTACTTCTAAAATCATTGTACTGGTATTTGGTTGTAAGTATAATTTTTGTTAATTTAGTGCCGATTTGATTTGTGTGATTAGTCATTGAGATTGGGTGAGCGTTCTGCTTGCCCTTTTTCATTGTATGAAATACTGACCATGATTTGGCTTTAGCTCGTACCACATACGCATCATTAAAGCATCAGTGTAATCTGGTGACCTACCTATCAAGGCTTTCACCTTATCTTTAGGCACGATTGCCAATTTGCCGTCTTTGTCAATATTATGCCTTCTAACGTGTTCTAACTCTTGCGTGATATCTTGCTTGACTTGGCTGTTGTTCGTTGCTAAGAAGACACGAGAATGGTTAATTTGCTCAGCTAGTTTGTAGTAACATTGTGTCTTTAGGTTTTGATAATTCTCGTTGTTTATTGGTTTGCCGTTATTCACAAAGCCTTTGCACCTCAAAATATCTCTTACTCCTCCACCTATTCCATCGTCATCAACTATGATGTTGGACAAAGGCACGTTGTTTGCTCTCTGCATCTCTCTGATGCTTTCTGACGCTTCTACAATCGTATTTGATAGCATGACTTTCATCTGTTCTGCTCTCATTCCGTTCCAGTAGATTATCACTGTTTTGTCTTTACCAAATCTAGCAACGTCACATGTGATGTATTTCTTTCCAGTCTCAATTCCACTATCACTGAACATTCCTAAGATAGCATCATAATTGATTAGCTTATCTTCACTATCATCATATTCCCAGTTACCATACAAGAGACGTTGTTTGCTGATTTCATCTAGCTTACTGAGTTGCTCTTGGTAGTGTTGTGATATGTTAAGGTTGTCAGTGGCTAGTGATTGTATGAAACGTCTGTACAATGGTAGCTTCTGCTCCTTGTGAGGTTTGTAAAATTCATCATACACCCAATTCTTTGCAGGATTACATGTCATCAGTAATTTTGGTATCAGATTATTCTCATCAAGTTTGTATCTCAGTCTTGAGCTTAGAATTGCTTTTGCCTTACCAGTAATCTGATTACACTCATCAACGAATGCGTATGTCAATTCAAGACTACCCAGTGAATCATAGTTAGCATCTCTAGGATAGTGAAACAAGTCTTTCAGCATAACCTCGCTACCATTGGAGAATTTAATGATATTTGTTGATGCGTTGAACGAGTAATGTTTGCCAGATTTCAAACCCCACTCTCCACATATCTCAAAAAATGTATTCAATGTAGTCTTCTTCAGATTGTCGAGCTTAGACCTACCAATGAGACACCTAATGCCTTTGTGCTTCAAGCATGATATGATTATCCAAGCACAGCCTAGATAAGACTTTCCACCACCTGCACCACCACCAAATAGTAGCTCACTTGTAGTATCATCAAGAAGGTATTTGATTGCCTTAGATTGTTTAGGAGTAAAATCACAATTCAGTGTCATCTGATAGTCTAATATTTATTTTGATTGGCTCATCATCACTGGTCAAATCGTGTTGTTGCTTCTCCCAGTAACCTCTCTTCTTGCCTTTGGTCTTGAGATAGAATATTGTAGCACTGGTATTGTTATTTGACATTTGCTCAAACAACTTGCTCTCAGCAAAGTCTAGTGATACGTTCTCAATATCTCTGACCTCATCAGCAAACTCCTTGTCTTCTCTGAGCCACTTGTAGTAGGTGCTTCTAGGTGTATCAGTCTTCTTACAAGCTGTGGTAACAACTCCCAGTGATTGCTCTAATGCTTTTAGCATCGTCTCCTTTTTTATGTGTCTACTTTTGTTCATATTCCTTTGAATGCTTTTAGTGGATAAAATATCAGTGAATTTCTGTAACCTTCTTCATGTGACTTAATTATCGGTGTAACACCATGCATATTTCTCCATGCAGGATAAACCAACATTGAATTGTCTGCCTGCTCAATGGTAGCGTTGTAATCTGGTATGTGTAGGCTTCCACCTTTGCTTCCTTTTCTCTTAGTGAGTATCACATTACAAGTATCTATTATGTTACCTCTGTCTATGTGAAAGTCTGCTGATATGTTAAAATTGCTAATAGATGATGTGAATAGATTTCCAAACTTCCATTTTGCGTCTATGTCTGCCATGACCTCTCGTTGTCTCTCGACCAATTTAGGTGCGATTTCTGACATTATCTCCTCAGCTTCATGGCTAAGCATGAGCATGGCTTTAATAAATTGACTAGCGTCCTTATTTTGATGGACTGACGAAATGCTTGGGTATGGTCTTCTCATATGTGGTCTCGGTGGCGTTGCTCCTAAGATAGTGCTGAATTGCTTTACACCACCAGTGCCGTTATCATTAGTCATAGCATCACTTCTACTCATCATACTCTTAGGCACTCTATCACTGAGAAATTCATTGTTTGCTACACTGAGTAGTTTAGTAGCTCTAGATGACCATTGATTTAAGTCTTTCAGATAAAAACCTACTAACTCACCATTGTCCATAAACAAAGTATCTTCAGTGATATTAGCTGTTTTGTAGTCACATGTCATTCCTACTTTGATATCGTGTTCTATCAGTGTTAATTCAATTTTGTTCATCTTGTAGTATCTTTGTTATGTCTTGTTTAACTTCAGTGAATGCTCTATCGTTATCTATCACATGTATCTTAGCTAGGTGCTTTGTCTTTACCATCATATTGTAATGTAGCTTCAATTTACTATTGTATGTGGAGACGTTTATTGTTTTACCTCTCATTGCTATTCTCTTGACGTTTTCTGCAAAGCTAGTTTTCAAATAGATGATTACTACATTGAAACCTTCACTGAGCTTTATTACGTCTGTTTGCTGAGAATAATAGTTACCAGTGATAATTATATTTTTATCAGTATGCTTTACCAACTCATTGATAACGTCTTCTTTTTTCATTGAAGATAAACTATCAGCACCAATGATTGTTTTACCTAACACCCAAATATTCTCATGTGTCTTTAGTAGTATTGTTTGCCTATCCAACACTGGCTCTTTGATAAGCGTTGATTTGCCTACACCATAATTCCCTACTAGCATGAATGCTGTTTTCTTATTTGTACTCACTGAGGTATTTTTTATTGTATGTCTCTTCTCTAAACTGCCACAAGACTTCCCATGCTACTCCTTCAGTGACACGACCTTCCATTGTCTTGATTTCATTGTACATTCTATCTATGTAGTAGCCAACATACCTTTTGCCGTATCTGTATTTCTTGTAAGCACATAAGGTTGTCTCAACTTGAAAGATATTGCCCTTGTGACTTCTCATTGTATTAATAAACTCGTTGTGTAGTAGTCTTGCGTCATTACCACTGATGTTTTCTTTGATTAAGTCTTCACGACCAATGGCAAATGCTAATCCATTTCTACAACTCTCTGCTTCCATCATGTTGAGGTATCTAGGCTTGAGTGTAATATCAGTGACTTGATTTAACACGTCAAGATAATTGAACAGTGTAAACCTACCAAAATACTTGATTGACAATATCTTGTTGTATATCTCATCTGAGCTCCTGCTGTTAAAATACCTTTGCTGACTACCTTTACACAAGTTGCGATACGACACAAAACTCTCAATGAATTGATTGTTTGATTTTATCCTTAATCTGTCTGTCTGAAATATCAGATTGTGCTTATTATCCTTCCACCACTGATTAAGTCTATTGACGTCTACAAGCTCATAATCTGGAAATTCATTGTACATGTAGAAGGTAGTTGTAGCTGAATAACATGTGCCGTACAAAAATGCTATCCAGTAGCGTTGTTCTGTGTTTAACTCATATCTATCAGCAAGGTATGTAAGACACGTCACTGATGGGTCAATATCTCCTGCTAGATAGCTTTCATTGTGATATTCAGTGTAACTCTTTACCATTTGTAATACACATTAGATTTTAACTCAGTGACCTCATCAACATTACTTCTTTTCAATATGTCTGACGTTGAAGCTAGGATTGTATTGCCGTTCCTATTCCCAACCCAAATTGGTCGTTTTTTGTTCCTTAGAGCAATTATCTGCTTGTTTCTTAGCATAATTGATGCGTATGTCAGTTTGCTACTTTTTATTGTTTCTAGGCTGTCGAAAACGTCTAGCAATATCCAACCATCATTATCGCTACCAAAGTGACATGTGTAGGCTTCTTTCATCTCGTCAAGCGTCATCTGTGACACTACACCATTAAAAACTAATGCTTCATCTCCATTCTTCAGTGGTTGATTGTTCTCTATGACGTTATGGTCTCCACTGGTCGAGTATCTAAAGTGAGCTATGAATTTACTAGGCTTTGCTCTGTGTATGGACTTGATAAAGTGTTCATACTTAAAAAACCTTTTTACAATGATATCATCGTCTTTACAATAAGCATAACCAAAGGCGTGTAAACCTCTTATGCGAGAATACTTGAATACGTCATCAAGCGTTTCTCTATCGTACTCACCACTGAAACCTATTACACTACACATCCATTTTTTTCTTCTCAGCTCTCATCATGTGTAACATTGTCTTGCCTAAGTCACCTTGCTCTCTGAAAAACTTCACAAGTTGATACGCTTCATCAAAGTCTAAAATATCAAATTCAATCATCACAGCCTTCTTTGAGTTGCTCTTCATATCATCTACACTGGTCTCAAAGCCTTCATCGTCATCAAGTATTGAGTAATCAATATCATCATTGGCTTCCCATACATCCATTCCCCAATCATTAAGCTTTGTGTTATCCCATTCATTAGCTAGTACATCCCAATCCCATTCTCCAAAACTTGAGTTGTCCTTGATTACAAATTCTTGCTTTTGCTCTTCTGTCAAATCAGTAGCCTTGATGACTGGTATCTCTTTTAATCCTGCTTCTACACAAGCCTTGTATCTCATGTTACCACCTAAGATGAAATTTCTATCATCAACAACTATTGGTCTCAGCTTCAGCATCTCTGGAAATTCTTGTATGCTCTTCACTAGCTTCTTAAATTTGTTATCCTTGATTATTCTTGGATTGTTTGGGCTAGGATTTACACTAGCAATTTTTACAACTTGAGTTTTCATTTTCTTGTGATAATTGTTCTAGCTCGAATTCAAGGTGAGCAATAGCCTTCTGGATACATTCTATTGGTGTTTTGTGCTTCTTATTGGCTCTAAGCAAATAAGTTACTGCTGTGCCTACATTGTATGTTAAATCAAAATTCCACACAACATCCTTTGCTAAGTAGCCATTTTTACCAGTGTAGTAATTAGGTATTTTTTCTGACACTCTTCTTTGCTTTAGGTTTCTTCACAAGTCCATTCTCTTCAGCTAATTTTTTCCACCATGTGTAGATTGAGCCTAAACAAGAGCCACAATTTGTAGTTGGCTTGTATCCAGTTTTATTTTTTTCATTGTAGAAAGTTATCATCAGTGTCTTGTAGTGATGTGTCCTAGCTACACCAGTGCTGATACCTTCCCACACATACTTGATGTGTTCTAATTCTTCATTTTTCATTGTTCCCATTTGTTTAGCTTGGATAAATTATTACTAATTCAAAATCTCTCATTGTTCCCATTTGTTATGTGGACAGCTCTCAGTCTTCCAAGATGCTTTAGTCTCTATTGGACAACCACAAGTTATACATTCCTTTTCCACATGGTCAAAATAATCGCATCTGCTACATGTGTGTACTCTATCGTAAAAAGTTACTTCATCAACATTCTCAAGACCACCAAGCACTCTTTTGCTAACTGCCTTCAGTAAGTTGTATGATTTAATCATCATGTTTGGCTTCTTCATTCTCTTGTTGTTTAAGCATTATTACACCATACGGCTTCTCTTTGTTATCAAAGCATACATCAATATCCCAAAAGTCTAGCTCTCTCAAATTAACCATGAAAACCAATCTCTCATCAGTATCGTAAAACTCCACTATTGGACAATCATAATCTTCATACTTGATTAGCTCTTTCAATTTCATCTGTCTTCAATTTAATGTGTTCCTTCACTTGTTTAATGGTGTAGAATATGCTCCTGCGTGATATTCCTAGCTTCTCTGACATTGATGTGTATGTAAACTTCTTACCATCGTTATCACCATAGAAATACAATAGAAACAACTCTCTGTCATACCAGTACATTTCCGATAGTATCTCTTCAACAATCAACAACCTCTTCTCTCTCAGTGAATTATCATCATCATCTGTAAGTATAATTTTATCAAAATTAGTGTCATAATCGTCATTGTACTCAACTGACGCTTTTTTGTACTTGTAGTAGAATGGTGATGTTTTAGAGTGATACAAGTTGGTCATTATTCTGGCTGCAAAAAAAAAGAGCCTACCAGTGTTAATGATAGACTCTATTTTGTCCTTGTCGTATTTGATTAGAATTTCCAGTGTTTCATGCAGCAAATCGTCTGCTAGACTATTATCACATATGTGATTGGATATCCTTTTTAACTTGCTGTATTCTGACTCTGATAAATTCACATGGCAAAAGTAATGTAAAAAACAAATAATGTATCAATGAGTATTACACAAGTTACTAACAATCACTTGTTAGCTCCTTCAGTTTAACCTTGTAGTAATCATGTAGCTCTTGATAGTCACTGAGTGATAACTTTACTGATTTGATTGATAGTCTTATGATATCATCTACCATTTCCTCACCAATCTCAGCTCTCAGTCTCATACCAAATTTGTACTGATTACCTTGCTCGAACATATTACACTTGACGCATTGTGGTCTGACGTTGTTTTCCTGCCATCTAGTGCTGTAATGTCGTCTGCTTTGAAAGTGACCACATTGCATCTCTTTGACGTGCTTAGACGTGTTGCAGGTGTAACATTCTACATAACCATTGTCGTCAGCGTACTTCCATCTGATGTACTTACTGAATACAGCGTCAATTTTCTTTACTAGCTTAGACTTGCTCATTGAGTGTGTATTTCGCATATCTGGTAGGCTCACCATATCGGTTTTTGCCTTTCACCATCTCTGATTTAATTGATACACCATCGTTTCTCATCTGGCATATCCTAGATGCTAATCTCATGATGCCATACTCCTGCATGGCTTCCAGTGACGTAATGCTCTTGTGGTCTTTGAAATGTCTGTCAATTCTTTCTTTCTGATTCATAATAGTTATTATTGATTAAAATTAATTTTTAGATTTGCTTGATTTAACCTCTCTTGGATAAATGTAACCCATGTGTAAATAAAACATATCCCATTTGATTTTCTTGTTTTTCCTAAACTTATCTGTTTCAGATAGCTCAAGCATTTTCTTTACTACTTTATTCATTTCACAATCTGATTTAACCAGTGTTTAAGTTTACCAATGGCGTGATTTACCCATGTGGCGTTAAATGTTTGTATCAACTCTAGCGTTGGTATTTCAATGTTAGCTTGTTTTGATACATGTGTACGACCATTTTCATCTACAATGATTGGTATTTCTACCAGTATGTATGTCGTGTTACCATCAACTTGTATGCTGATAATTTCTTTAATTGCACAATAAATTGCCTTTGGCTCTTCACTGGTTTTACTTAGTTTTGTCATTTGATTTGATTTTAGCTCGGTTAATTGTAGTGCCAATCTGATTTTTCTCAGTAGCACCCCAACCAATCCTATTCATAATTTGGTTTTGTTTCACTGCATTACCTTTGTGTTTCTTTAGCCACACCGACCATTGACGAACATTAAGAAAACAACTTGTGCCTTCGTCAGCGTCTCTGATACCAGTATGAAAAGCAAACTCAACCTCTGATATGGTCATTCCACCATGATAGCGTGTTAAGTCTTCGTACAATAGCTTTGCATTCAATCTGATTTGTACCTCATCTGGTTTCTGACCTAGCTCAATGTAAGATTTGGTCATCAAGTTGTACACATCAAGTTTTAAAGCACTTGTGTCGTGCTTGTACCTAAAAAATATCTTGTCCTGCTTCATGATTGTCAATGGTATTATTCCAGTTAGTAACTATTGTTTCCACTGAAGACTTTTTACCTCCAGTGCTTGCTTGGTACTTGTCATTGTTTTTTACCCATGTGGTCAATCGTCTCTTCACATCCCACGTTGGTTGTAGCTCAAATCTCATCTGTGTCTTACTTCTGTTAAGCTCAGACCAATACAAAATAAATGCTTCTAAGCAATCTAAATTGTTCGTGACATCCGTTTCCATGACGGACTGCTTAAAGTTGCTTAAACGTAAGCTAATTGGTGTTTTTGAGCCATTTTGAGCTTGGTATCTATTAAAGTTTTTAACCTTAATAACCGAATGCTTGGTGTTTGATTTAATTTCAATGACTTTCATTGCTTCTAACTTCTTCAATCTATCATACACTGTACTAGGCTTCATGTGTAGCTCTGCTGAAGCACTCAGCTTGCCAGTGACAAATTCACCCTTCTTCACCTTTGAGCCATACACCTCTTTAGTTTGATTACTAGCGTTTGCTCTGATTACGCACCATGTAAATATCTTGAAGAGGTGAGCGTCATGGAACACTGGATTATCTGCAATGTTCCTATGTAATTTCACCCAACCATCTGTCATGATGTTAATTCCACTGCCTTAGTGAGTTTAGAGTGCTTACGTTTAAGGTTTCTGATATCCTTCTCAATCTCATCTAGCTTAACAAGTTTGTCATTCTTAGTCTCATTGTCAAACAGCGTTTCTAGTTGTGAGAAATAAGCGTCATTGACGTTGTTGTACAAGTCAAAATACTCTGGATAAACACGTCTATCACTCATGTAGCCTTCATGCTTCTTTTGATAGTGATAAAAGTTTGTCCTATCTCTGTTGACGTATTCAGTGAGTTGGTCTACTTTTAAGCCAACTTGCTCCATCAGAAAACTAGCAAATACAATTCTTGCTTTCACAATCTCTTGTTTTCTTGTGTTGCTATCTATTGAGCCGTAAGGCACTCCTGCTTGGTCTTCTACAATGAGCTTGATTTGTTCAATCTCGGTTTTAATATCTGTATTCATCTGATTATTTTTTTAAATCAATCTTGATGCGTTCATACACATCTGGATTAATGGTTTTTATCTGATTGTAAATTCGTCTAGCTTTCTCCTTAGCTTTATCAAGTACGTCTTGTGGTATGTCTGTACCAGTAGCGTCATTGATAATTAAGTGAGCTTTATGCAATAATTTATCTGTGTCGTTCATATGTCGTCATTATTAAATTCCATTGCGTCATCACGTTTTCTTTCATCATACTCGTGTTGCTCAATCATTGTATACATTTCTTCATCATCACCACAATCTGTACAAATCATGTAATCGTCAGCATGCTCTTTACAAGCTGAACATATATCGGTTTCTGAATAAAAACCGCTTCCACAACAATTACTAGCTTCACTGTTTTCTTCTTGACTACCACAACATGAGGTAACCAAGTCAGACAAACAACCCTCGTCTTGAGGATTGGATGTCTTCCACTGGTCGTAATTCATTAGAATGGTAGGTCGTTTTCAATTTCGTCTTGTGTGACTACATTGTCTTCGTTAGATGATACACTGATTTTCCAAGCGTCAGCACTTGTGTAGTAATTACCTTTGTACTCCCTTGAGTATAAATTGTAAAATACTTCCACTTCCATGCCTACACTAGCATCTGATATTAGACTTACTTTGTCTTGACCAAACAGATTAAAACATATTTCGCTGTTGTAGTCACTTCCAGTATCAATAACGAATGATTGTTTCACCCACTCTTTACCTGCTTTAGTTGTGCCGTTCTGCATATCTAATACCTTGATTAGCTTGCCGTTGATAGATTTGTTGTCCATAATAAAATAGTTGTTTAAAATTGATTAAAATTGTTAATTATTTGATTGCTTGAATACGTCTGCTTCATCTTCACCATACACGTCTTGTAATCCATACAAGCCTGCTAGCTTCAACACTGCTCTGCTCATTGCTCTTTTCTCTGCTGTTTCAATAACATACCACTGACTCGTGTTACCATCGTTGTAGCTCGAGCCTTTCAAGGCACTACCAAAGGTGATTATTCTTTTACTACCCATTACAGCCGTTGCTTTTAACACAGCAAAATTAGGCTCACATCTGACTACCTCGTAATCAATGAAAATACTTTTTTTTGCTTGTATCAAGTCAATACCTGCTCTGGTAATAATTGTGTAGTGCTTGTGACTAAACACATGCTCTTTGTCTAAGCCATTCTCAGTGAATAGCTTGTTCATGATTTCCTTCTCTTTCATTGTTAAAATAAATTTAAAATTGATTTAATTAGTGATTGTCCACTGCTAGTACAAACTAGCCAAAAGGGTGTGAAGACTATCAACACACCCACGATAAGCTCCAGTGAGCTATCTTCTTTTTGATTTTCCATTGATTACATTTTTGTTGTTTTCTCAATAAGTCTCAAGCACTCTCTCAGTGCTTCTCTTTGATGTACAAAACCTTCAATACGACCTTGACACCATTGTACCATGTCTTCAGTGTATTCTAATTTAAACTTCACAAGTTTATCTTCCCATTCTTCAATGTCTCTAGTGCTTTGCATAACTCTGCATGTGATAATGTAACTTACATCACCTAGTCTTACTGATTCTATTTGTTTTCTTGAGGAATTGTACACCTCTTGGTATTCATTAAATTTCATCTGATTATCTATTTAAAATATGTTTAACACTCTTTTCTGCTTGTGAGCTAGCGAATAACACCCACTGCTCATTCTCTGTTAGCTTCTTACACCAACCATTGATGTAGGCTTGTGAATTTTCATCGCTATCTTTTGGCTCAAGACCAGTAATAGCAACGAGCATCATAGAGCCAATTTCTGCTACTAACTCTTCTTTGGAATACTCTTTGCTACCAAATCTGTTTACCTCCATTATTCCTGCTCTTTTCAGCCTACCTTCGTGTCCAGTTGAGTGTATCAACTCGTGAAATAACGTCTTGTAATAGCTGTCACCATCAACGAAGGTTGTTTGCTTCGGCATCTGTACCCAATCATTAGATGGTCTGTAATACGCTTGACCACCCCCATGTGCTAGTGTAGGAGAATTTTTGTAGTTGTCGTACACTGAATCAGCATTAGGCAAAGGATTGAACACGCTCTCTTCAGTAGCTTCTTCAATGACAACGCTTTCCAGTGGCTTGATATCCTCAACTTGCTCTATGTTGAACACTCTGAAATACTTTGGTGTCCATATATCAGTGACGCCTGCTTGACCTTTTCTGTATCCTGCTAAATTAAGTGCCTTTTCAGTCTTGTAGAATTTGTCTTTTACAATGAAACATACAGTGTAATAAACAACTTCTTGTGACTTACTACCTTTTATGATAGTACCACCCAGTGCTTTTGCTTGATTAAAGGTTATAAATTCTGGTCTTATCCAACCATTTTCTCTCATAGCAAACGATAAAAACAATCTGTTGATACCATTGTACTCTTTTTTACTTGTGTAGCTTATTGGTGATACACATTTACCATTATGACTCCATGGTTTAAACCATTGTAAGCCTTCTTTTTTTAATCCTGCCACGACCTTGTCAGTGACCATTTTGTAAACAATATTCTTTTTCATCTGATTTGATTTGATTTGATTTGATTTGATTAATTATTTTAGACTTTCTTCAATACCTTCAAGCAACTCATCTTCTAATTCAATTAGCTTGTGTGCTAAGTGTAGTAATGTTTTTGCTCCTCTTATTTCGAAACTGGATAAATCAACGATGTCTCCATCCTCTATTGCATAGATGCAATCTTGTAAATCATTTGCAGTGTTTTCAAACCTGCAGTAACTCATATTTGCCATTGTATAATAAATTTAGTTAGTAATACCACCAAAACCCCACTAGTTTCCCAGTGAGGTAAGGTGATTCGTTTATTAAAATTCTTGCAAATCTACTTGCTTGTAATCAGTGATATTTTTTTGTACGTTGTATTTTACAACTTCAGTTTTCTTAGTACCACCAACAATTGTGTTCCACAACAAAATAGTGTGCGTCTCTTTGTGTATGCTATCAGATTTGTCTTTTATCCAGTCTCTGTAATTCTCTATTGCACTCTGATAATCATCAAAGGAAAGTATGTAATTTCTCTTTGTGTTATCCATGTATTTTACCACATAAAATAATTGCCATTGACCAGCTCTGTAAAAACGATTTTTTTGAATTTCTGTAATGATTGATTTTGATAATTTCATTGTAATATGATTAGGTTAAAATTAGTTTTATACCAAGAAAACCCCACTGATTTCTCAGTGAGGTAAGGTGTTATGCTACTGAAAACTTTTTTAACATCTTAATATTTGCTCTAATCTGTTTGTTTACTGATTGAACTTTATCAAATTGCTTATTGTCGTGTAGCTCGTTTCTGTAATCAATTAAATTGTTTGTCATTGATTGCAGGCTGTAAAAAAATTCTTTTGTCATTGTATGATTTGTTAAGTTAAAATTAGTTTTATACCACCAAAACCCCACTGCGTGTACAGTGAGGTATGGTGTTTAACATTATCATTATTTGCTTTTAGTCAGTTAAGTAAGTTTTGCTTCTTACACATGTAGATATCGTTTTGCTCGGGAACTAAATCAAGTGATACTCAGATATTATCAGTGTAGAATAGGTATTGCTTTCAGATACGTTTTACTGATTAAAACACTTTGGATTGTGTGTTAGTACAATGAGGTCATTGTAGCCAGTGATAGACCATTGGTCGTATGTGTAGTACATGTAGGAACATGTGTAAAGCAATAAATCAAAGAACAAGCACGCAAGTTAGAAAATGTTTTTTGAATAAAAAAACGAAAAGTTGAAAACTTTTATATTATCAGTGTAAAAAAAGTTTATTTTTTTTTAAGTAATTAAGTATACACATAGTATTAATTAATAACTATTACTAATTATCTATTAATACAATGATAATATTACTATTACTTCTTGTTTGTTACGGATTGTAGACGGAAAAAATGAGTTTTACACTAGTAAAAATCGGTTGGCTAGTCTAATGCCATTGGTAAAACAATCGGTAATGTGCCGTTGTTTAATACTACACCACATGAGATGATGTATTTCTTTGTAAAATTCTTAGCATACGCCATTGCATAGCTCCTATCATCTACGCCACAGCCTACTTGCATAGCAAATAACTTGTGATGTTTGTTACAATACCAGTCCACATAGGCTTCAGTGTGTATATGACCTTGTACAATACTTGTGTGCCACTCTCTGACACGCTTGGTAGCTCCTTTGCCACTGCTTCCAGTACCATGTACATAAGTAACTCCATCTATCACATGTTCTTGTTCAAACTCCCAGTGAGGTGTTCCTAGCACTTCATCATAGTCTTTCACCCATCTGTTACTAATACCACTGGAAAAAGCTTTTCTTGTTATGATAGCGTCATGATTACCAATACATACTTTAGCCACTGGAAATGCTTTGTGCCATTCTTGTATAATAGCAATGGCTCTGTCTAGCTCTTCTCCTGCTCCATAACCATCTGGTGAAGGCTCATGAAACGAGCTGTAATGATTATCAATAATATCACCAATAAAAACTACTTTGTTACAATTGTAATCTTTGTACACTTGCTGACAATGTTCCAAATATCCTTCACGCTGAAAAGGTGCGTGTAAATCACCAATCACTAAAACATTACTCACTGATTTGTTTCTTAGTTTTTCAAGAGCAAACTCTTCATGTGGTTTTAATCTGTATCTATTTGATTTCATATCTGATTGTTTTTGATTTTTTCAAGACCTCTTGAGCCAAAATAAGCTCCTATACATGTGATAAGTACGATTTGTAGCAAATCAACCCACTTGTCATCTACAATGAAATTAATTGCTCCTGCATCAATGAATATTAGTAGCGTTGTGCTTACCACTAACCATATTAACACAAGTGGTCTTACATTCTTAGATAGCCAACTATCACTGGTCATATCTGCTTGCCACCTCTTAGTGACTTCTTGCTCAATTATTGCTTCTTCATCACTAATTATCTGACGCAATTCGTTTCGCAATTTTAATGCTTCCTCTTTGCTTGTAATTACCTCGTCAATAATCTTGTCAGCTTTTGGTAATAAGTTGCTTAAAATGCTTAATAAAGCCATACTGCGTCATTTTTATCTGCGTCACTATCCACGTGAATGAATGTATTTGCAATTCCAATACGTCTGAAGCCTACTTTTATCAGTGCGTATAATACAATTGACCTATCTCCACTGTTATTACAATGAATATCAACTGCTACACCTTTTAAATGACTAGAGCCAATTCGACCACCCACACGCATATTCCAGTCTGCTGTTCTAAAGCCACTATTTATTTTGAATGGTATGTCGGCAATATGTCTTGCCTTGTCGAGCATTTTGACAAATTTATCATCCATTTTTTGACCACTTCCAATTTTGTCTGGGCTGTCAAACTCTTCTAAATTAAAGTATTTTGGCATAATGTTAATTTTGCGTTTAAACCACTTTTAAGCACTTTTAAGCAACTTTCATCTGTCTCGTGATTACTATCACCTTTTTCTCGCAATCGTCAATTACATGTGTAGAAAAAAAATAATTTGCGAAATATTAGGAATTACAAAAAGTTTTTAGGGTGTAAATTAGCTCCCACAATTTTCGCAATCTTCATTATTTTCGATGTCGCATTTTGGTTGTTCTTGCTCTTCCAGACTTTTTGTCCACGCTTCAAAAAACGCATCTGATTTTCTTTGGCAAGTGCATTCATCTTTATTTTCGTCACAATTACAATCCATCATTTTTTCTTTTTATTACGATAGTAAAAAAATCTCTCCAGTGTATATGCTATTGATACAATCAATAATATGATTTGTAAAGTTTGTTCAATAGCTGTGAAGCTCAGTGCGTATGTTACGCTGTTTAAACCTAAAACATCACTGTTTTCCTTGATTATCTCTTTCATTAGTTTTTAGGTATTTTTTCAGCTTACGCTCATTGTTTTTTTTAGGTCTGTACTTCATTACCAATTCTTCATTCTAGCATCAAGAAAGTCATCAAGAGTTATCTTAGCACCTTGATATCTATCACTATTGCCTAAGTTCATACCACCATTGTAGTTGTTTCTGCTTGGTCTTAAATCAGAGCCAGTGTTTGTGTTGTATTCTGGAAACAAATTATTTTTATCACACAAGTAATCGATTAGTCTTTCAGTGTACCATTCTGCCGTTGATTGTACTAAATTTCTTAAAAAATTAATATCTTCAATGGAAGCACTCTGGCTGTTCTCTGAATTTTTACGCACAATATCTTTGTTCATTATCTTGTAACCAAGAAATGGTATGCACTCAAATAATGTCCAGTGTACTAACGCATCTTGTATGTAGTCGTCAACTAGCTCAAGATATGGCGTTGCCAGTGTTCCTGCTGTAATTTCTGCTTGTAGCTTATCATACAACTTGCTACCTAGTCTTGTCCAGATGTATTTGTCTTGTGCTACCTTCATGTAAGGTCTTAATAGCTCTACATCAACATTACCATTGATTGTAGTGCTTTTTTTTAGCTTGTCTTCTGATATGAATAATACTGCCATTGTTAGTTTTGTTTAGTCTTGTAACCACGATTTGGCATATCAATAGGTGCTACTGGCACTTCTTGGTCATTAGCCACTGGCTTGAAGCCTTGTGAACGTGCTTTAGTTGTTGTTATCACTGCGTCAGTGTCTACATTAGGCTTGTCACCAAATTTAGTCACATAAATTCGTCTGTACCATCTGTGATGACAATTTGCTCCACCTTTGAATTTCCAGATGTTGTAAATACCACTATCATTACCAGATAATTTTGGATTGGCTTTTATGCTTGATAAAGAATGTACTTGACCAATGATATCTTCTTTTCTGTACACCTTATCTGCTAGCATCATTTTACTGCAAAAATTTCTTTCACCAGTGTCTGCCTTAGACTTACCATTGTATTTGTATCTTACTCTGTACAAGTTTAAATTTTTATCAAAACCATCTTGCACTGATTTTCTATTGGGCATTGATTTACCTACTCTAGCAAATAGCAATTTTTCAAGATTGTACTCAAAGTCAAATTCTTCATGCTCGTCAGTGGCGTCACTTTCGTCTACCAGTGTCCAATTATCAAGGTCTTCATCTTCACCATGATTAGCTAAAAAGTCATCTAACGCACTATCTTCACTGAAACGTCTTTGCTCCTGCTCTTGTACTTGCTGTAATGGTGCATATCCTAGCTCAGCTCTGATTTCATCTTGTGTAAGTACATCTGTAAGTACGTCACTATCAAACATTGAATTCAGTGGTGATAGACTTTTAATGCTGACAGCACTAGTCATTCCGTTAAAATTCAGAAGCATTTTAAGGCTTTTTAAGACGTTATCTTGGAATGGTCTGACCACAGTGTTGCTATACAGCTCAAACGCTTCTAAAATCTCATTTCTACCACCTAATTGACCATCTGTTTTAACTCCTAACAACATCGGACTTGTCACCCTATGACCAATCATAATGTTTTGAATACATAATTCATTAAGTACAGTGTATTGTTTATCAGCGTCAGATAGCTGTATTGCTTGTAAATCTGGTTTTGCGTTAGCATCATCACTGAACGTCAGTACAAATTTACCTGCATTATTTGCTCCACTGAATTTATTTGCTATCTGGCTCTCAATAGCAAATCTTTCTTCATCAGTCGGTACACCATTGTTGAAATTAATCCAGTATGATGGTGCAAAGCCGTTTGAAATGTTAGCTAAATGAAAATTGCTTGTGAGGTTGTCTGTTAATATCCAGTTTGTACTTGCTACGTAATCTGGAGCATGGTAAATGTCCATTCCTGCTGTGTACAGACCAGTGTAATAAAGTTGATTTGGAGACGTTCTATCAGTGGTATTAAATGCGTCAATACAAACTGGTGCGTATTCCTTTTTTCTGTGTTGTGTCCAATCACTACTCACATAGTATTTTTCCACTATTCCCATAGCATTAGGCTTGCCACTTCTTACTTTCTCTACTGGTATATGGTGTACTTGTATTATCTTTGTTCTCTCAACATTGTAAATAATGTTCCAAGCATACGCTCCATGTAACTTCAAGTCAAAAGCTGTCTTTTTCACTAGGTCGTGTGCCGTTCCACCTTTACCATTGGTATCTGCTAAGAATTTTTTGAGCTCAACTAGGTTGGTAAGGTCGCCATCTTCTTCAATGACTAATTCCTCGCCTGCTATCATGTCTGATGTTGCGTTTACAACTGCTGAGTGAGTAGCACTGGATTGGTACAATTCAATCAGAAACTGAGGATATTGATTGCGATATTTGGCATCACCAAATTCAATCCAATCTTTGTTAGCCGTTTCAATAACTCTTGGAGACGTTTGTTGCTCCATGTGTACATGTGATACTATATTTTTCATTATTCTCTAATGTAAATTGTGTTAGTGGTAGGATTGTCGTGTTCAGTGTATGTTACCTCGTTTCCAAACTTAGTTTTAGTATTGAATACTCCATGTGGATAAATTATTGCTTTACCCTTAGCATGTGTAAAATTATCTGTTCTGCTTTCAACAATCCATGTGTAACTTCCAGTAGGCTCAAAGAAAACCAAACCATTGATAAGGTCTTCATTAGCAATATCATTGACTAGTGTAAATTCTAATTTAGAAAACCTATGTGTATCACTTGATAATGTAACAAAAATTAGCTTAGTGACTTTAGATATGTCACATGTCAGTCTAATCAAATATGTGTCATCAACCACTCCTTGTCTCCTTGTTTCTCTCAGTGGAACAATTAAATGATTAACCACTGAAGATACTGAAGCACTAGCGTTTTGAAAGTATTGCATATGCTCTTTATGTGTAAGTATAAAAAACACTGATTTGTTACATAAACAAAAAAAAAGCTACCATCTCTGGTAGCCTTCTCAATCAAAATCAAATCAAATTATGATGTTACCAGTGTAACAGTGAAAGTTGAGTTATCAAATGGTGTAGTTGTGTAGTCAGCTACGAATTGCATTGGTGATGGCTCGCTTCCAGTGAAAGTCAAGTCATATCCATTCAAGTCGCCAAACGCTGTACCACTGCTCTCTGTACCAGTTAGTAAGTCCATACCATTTTCCACACCAACAGCTACAATCACGTTGTGTCCGTTTGCTGAGTATTTCTGCTGTAATTCGCAAAAAATTAACAATGGTTGTTGTGCTAGTAATTTTATCTCATTTCTATCAGCTATTGTCAATTTGAATAATTTAATATTCAATGAAGGCTCATAAAACACTGTACCATTTTCCATTGAACCAGTCAATGTTTCAGTTAATGCTCCAGTACCTCTTGGTAAGCTGTATTTGTAAAGGTTTGTAGGATTTGCTGTAATTACTAAAGTATCTAATTGTCCATTAGTAGTTGTAGTGTCAAAAGTAGCTTGGTCAAGTGGTACAATGTACATATTCTTGACGCCACCCATCACATCTTTGCAATCTAGTCCTCTTCCTTTGGTTAAGTCACATGCCATATTATTATTATTTTTAGGATGTTTACCAGTGAGATTTCTCCCACTGGCTCATCAAGTTATGTTATTCAGTTACGATACGTGTACAATCTCAGCACCAATACCACATTGTACTGCTCCAGAGAATTTAGCTATTAAGCGTACATTGTCTGAGCCATCTAATGGTGTCATATCAAGCATTCTTACTTCAGTTTGGTCACTAACCAAGTCAGTACCAAAGAATAAGTTAGATTGTCTTGCTACAATGATTTCGTCATTAGGTACACCAGGACACATAGCTACGTTTACACCATTGAACATTGGTACGTACTCACCGCTCATGTTGTAAGCGTTCACATATCCTAAAGCAGAAATTGCTTCAATGTACAATCTGTAAGACTTTGGTGAAATGTAAATGTATAAATCATCAGCACCATAGATAGTATCTGGTGATGCTGCCAATCCTGCTCCTAAGTTAGCAATGATATTTGCTGCGTCAAATGCTACTCCTGCTCCACCTTGATTAGCCACTGCAACTACGTTTCCGTCTACTGCAAATGCTCCAGTAGTAGCTGTTGTGAAACCTTCAAATGAGCCTGCATTAGCGTCTGCTCCAGTCCATATGTGGTTTTCTACACCTTGTCCGATGTGACCTGCAACGTAAGACATTACAAATGCCATAAAGTCAGCAGAAAAGTCACTATTTAATGCTCCTGCTTGCATCTGTGCTGCTTGCCAGTCGTCAAGTACGTCTGATTTGCAAAGTTGGATATTCACCTCAAGTAATTTTGGTGTAAGAACCTTATCAGCTAACAATAATGTTCCTTGTGCGTCAAAGTCACATGAGCTGTTTTTTACAAGTGCACTTGAGTGCGTCATTACTTGTAATGTTCTCTTGTATTTTATGTTCTCATAAGTAGTCATGTACTCAAGAGATTTTGCAGATTTTAATGCTGCTGCGATGTATACGCCTGCTGATTCACCTGCGTATGCTGTTGTAATGTCTGGATTTCCTGCCATTGTATTCTGTTATTAAGTTAGTTATTTTTGTTAAAATTGTACAGATATTTCTGTTTAGCTGTCAATTTATTGTACTCAGTATTTGATAATTCAGTTCTCACTGATTTCTTACTAAATTTATTAGTATTCACATTAGACGTTGCTGGTGCTTCTTTTACCATTTTTGCCAATTCTGTGTTCTCTTCTTGTAGCTCTGCGATGTTCTCATCTTTTGCTAGGCTTTCACCCATCAACTCGTTCATCTCTGCTCTAAGAGTGTCTAATTCGTTTCTCATTTCATTGAAAATTGCGTTTACAACCTCAGCGAATTGCTCTAGTGACGCTTCATCAGACATTTCCTCTTTGTCTTTATCACCATACTCTTCTTCAACCTCTTCAAGTTCTGCTTCTCCAATGCTAGCAATGATACCCTCTTCTTCAACCACAAAAGATGTTCCATCTTCCATTGTAAATGTACCCACTGGTACTGGTATCTGTGTACCATCTTCTGATAATACATTGATTGCTACACCTTCTGCTAGTGCTTCTGCTTCTGATACTACGATAGTACCATCTGCTAATTTGCCTTCATAGGCTAGTGATACCTCGTCTTCAAGACCTAGTGCCACTCTGATGCGTGTTTTAATATCCATTTTTTTAGTTTTTAAATAAATTCATCAATTTCACCAATCATTGTTTCCAAATCTTCAAGTAAGTCTTGTACCAATTCTAGGTTATCATTTAATTTTTTTGCTTGTGGAATATCTGTTATTCTCAAACCAATATCGTCAGCACTATCTTCAAGCATAGAATATGTGTCATACGCATCTTGTGCTGTTGATGTAGCACTAGTTTGTAGTTTTTCTAACACTGATTGTGTCTTCTCAATAGCTTTTCTGCCTTCAGTGACAACATCTTGGTTGTTTCTCATCTCCATTAACGCTTCTTGAATATCAGATTCTAATTTTGCTAATATTCCTGCTTCAGCGTCAGCATCGTCTATCAAAGAAAGTTTTACGTTTGATAATTTTACACTATCTGGCGTCAACCTTTTTTTCTCTGACGAGAATTTTTCTAAGTATTTTTTGTCTAGCATGATGTCTTTATGTGTAAGTATAAATTCAGTGTTTTTGTGACAAATTGATTATTTTCCATCAATCTCTTTGAGCTTACTGATTGCCCAGTTTACTCCAGAGCTACCACCCCAAGCATCCCACATAATACCACCACAACCTTCGGTGTATGGTACGTCTTTGTTTTGCTGATGACGTTTAAAAGATGCCATTCTTGCTATTGTATCTCTACTGATAGGTTTTTTGTCTGCTAGCTGTCTTGCTCTAGTCCAACCTACTCTTGTACCACATGATGAGCCATTAATATCCTTCCACTTGATTGCCCTCTTGGCATTATTGGTAGCTCCTGCAGGATAATCAGTGTAGCTCTCTAAATCAGTTTTTTTTTTACCAATGATATCTCCTAGTGCGTCAATGATATCGTGGTCTGAACAAGGCATGTATACAATGATATCGTCAATCTCATGCTCGTGTACGCCAGTGCAACCCATTCGCTCTGCCTCTTCTAACGCTTCCTGCTCAGTCGAATACAACGGCAATCCATCCTTCTCGCCAATTTTAGAGTGGTTTTCTGACACTTTCGTATCTTTCGCAAGCGTTTCCATGCGGTCAATAAAATAGCCTTCTATCGACAAGCCTTTCAGCTCGTTTGACTTTATCCTAGACCACACCTCATCATTCTCTATTTTCATTGATACCATCCACGTTCCCACTGGCACGTCAAAACCATACAGCCTTGATTTGTCCATTGTAGTATCTTGTACAATCCAACTTTCAACAGTGTATACTCCACTGGTACTTTCTTCATGCTGTATAGTAGCTTTGTTGTTGTTCTGATATTTCAGATACATTTCGCTAGCTTTTTTCACCGTATCTTTAGTGAAATACACATAGTATTCTTGATTGTCTTCTGGATTAAATCTGAATATTTGCTTGTTAGGTATCAGTGCAGGTGACACAAGCAAACGCTTCTCTTCATCTATCTTAGCCAGTGTAATGTTTCGCTTTGCTTTGTTGAGGTACACAAAGTCAACCTCAATAGCAGGCTCAGTGACCAATGATATTGCGTCAATAGCCAATTCCTCATTGTTCTCGTCAATGATTAATTCAATTATTTTTGTCTCTTGTTCCATTAGATTGTTGCTTTTCGTCTTATTCTAGTTAATTTATCTTGTTCATTGGTCATATCATCAGCTACTACAAACGCTTTTACAACACCAGACGTTTGACCTCCAGTGCCATCGTTTCCTGCAAATGCTCTACCACCTCCTGCTTCGTTAATTGAGCTTAAAAGTGGCTTAAACATGCGAGTTGAGTTGGCGTTGATAACACTCTCACCTCTACTTAGTCTTGCGTTTACACTATCACTTGTTCCACTACCATAACCACCTACCATACCACCATCAGCAAATGCAGGTGCGTTTGAAATAGATTGTACTTGTGTAAGACCTTGTGCTATTGCTAATGCTGCGAATACTGCTCCCACTGGAAAACCAAAATCAGCCATTGACTTACTAGCACTTAAAAAGGTATTTATCATTGCTTCTGCTATTGCTGCTTTTTTCTTTTTACTAGCAAATTTTTTCTTGATAGCTAGTTTTTCTGCTTCAATTTCTCCTTCAATTTTTTCAGTGGCTACTGCGTCACCTTCTGCTTGTGCTAGCTTATCAGCAAACTTCTTATCAATGGCGTCAGTTTCGTAATCTTCACGTGCTTGTATAGTCGCTGTTATTTGTTGTGTAAGTGCTAAGGCTGTACCCAAATCTTCTTCAGCTCCTGCTTGCCTTATTTCATTGAGTTTTTGTTGTTTTTGCTCTTCCAACATGGTCGTGTCTTCACCAGATTTTTCAGCTAATCTGTACAACTCTTCATACTGAGCTTCGACCTCAGCTACTTCACGCTCTCTAGCACTGATACCTTCTAAGGCAATCTGTGTTTTAATCTCTCCAAGTTCTTTTTCCAGTGATACTTGATTAGTAAGTTGCTCACTTCTGAAGCCAGTGATTTGAGCTTCAATTCCCTTCTTTTCATTGATAGCGTTTTGTAATGCTATTGTGTTTTCAAGATTATTAAGATTTTTTAAGTCTGCTTGTGCTGATGCTATTGATAGGTCAGCCAATTTTAGCATCTCCTTCTCTTGATTGTCTAGTATTTCAGCTAATTTTTCATTGGCTTCAATACGCTGTTGAAAAGTCTTTGTTTCATCGTCTCTGATTTGTCTTTGACTTTCTGATAATCTATCATTCTCTTCAATGAGACCTTTGATTTGTGCTTCTGCTAAGGCACTCTGATTTTTAAGTCTTTTTGCGTTTTTTGCATCAGCCTGAGCTTGTTCAACGTCAATGGTTTTTATTCCATCAGATACTTTTTTAACAATATTTGTTGTTTCAGTGACAGCTTCTACAAAATTTTCCACAATATCCTTACCTGCGTCCACAACAGCCACAGCTACGTCTTTCAGTGCATCTTTTGACTCTTGTATTCCTAGAGTAAATTCAGCAATTTTCTCTTTATCGTTTCCACCCAGTGGTGATTTCTCCCAAGCCAACATCAATTCTTGTATTCCTAGCTTAATGCCGTAAAAAGCTGCTTTCAGTGGTGATAATGATATTGTTATGATACCATTCATCACCTTACCTAGTGCGTCAAAGTTTTCAGATGACTTAGCAACATTTTCGTACACATCCACAAGGACATTCACAATTTGATTAAATACAATGGATATTGTATCAAACACAGTACTGATAGTGTCAGCCACCTTCTGATTTCTTTGTAGTGCTTCAGATAGAAATTCAAAAGCCTTCTGCAATAAGAATACTACACCAACAGCACCAACAATTTTCTTGAAGCTAGTGCCGATTGCTTTCACACCCTTGACCAATTTCGGTGACTTCTTAGCAGTTTTCTCGGTTGCACCACCAATATCTTCAACGCCTTGTTTTACGCTCTCTAGTTGCTTGTCACTATCTCCAGTGTCAATACCAACTTTTGCAATTATTTCCTCTTCTTGTGCCATTTTCCTCTGATAATTTCGTTATTTTTTGTTTTCATTTTCATTGAAAAAAGTGGTAATGCTCGTTTCATTACCTCAAAACTCAATTCCATTGTATATCCTAGTGCTTTAAATTCCATTTTTAGTAGGTTATTGTTTGACATTTTACGTTATTGATGATACATGCTCCTGCTCCAGTGGTAGAATTTACCATAAATTGTATGAAATTAGAGCCACCAATGGTATCAACATAGTACGTATGTGTACCAACTCTGGTAAAAGTTTGACTATTCTGGTTGTTTACTCTGACTTGTACCACTAAGGATTGACCACTGACCTCATCTAAGTCAAATGTAATCTTCCATTTTGCTGTTCCCCATGTGTTATTGTACCTTATTGCTAGATTTCTAGCTCCATTTCCTACCATTTTACCTCCACCAAGTGTAGCGTCATTCGGTATTGTGATAACATTATTGGTGTCTTGATTGATTTTAGACCAATTAGGTGAGCCTAAAAAGTTGCTATTGACTATCGTGTTGGCACTAGCAATTTCAGGTGTTCTAATCTCTGTTATTTTGAGTGTAGCATTCCAATAGACTTCGTGACTTGTTTCTCCAGTGGCAGTTGCTACAATGTAATCGTCTCCATCAGTAAGTGACGTCACTGATAAATTAAAGACATAATCTAGGTTGCTATCTCTTAGTGTTGTACCAGTGTGATTACCAACTTCAGTGAAAGTACCACCTATGTTTCTGAAGGCTTGAAAATTTGTTTTGCTCCACATTTCTCCACTGGTTGCGTTTAATCCAACTGCCTGCCATTCAATGAAATACGCTGTTGCATAATCTGAATTAACGTGAAATTGACTACTCCTATTGTTACCAATGTAAAGTTCGGTTGCCACATCATCAGTAGTTCTGCCTGCATATCCCAGTGTAATGAATCTTGACCTATTCGCTTCAACTTGTGAAGAGTAAACATTTTCACCATAGTTTTCGCTGTAAGCGTTTCGACCATTGACCACTGAGTGTCCTGCTCTTCTATTGGTAATGTTGTTTACTCCATTGATAAAGTTAAAACCACCACCATTGTTTTCGTTTCTTATTCCAGTGATAAAGTTGTGACTTGATTGTACGTTACCAACGCTAGAATTATGCACTGGTCTATCATTGGATAGCATAAACGCATAACAATCTCCATCATTATGTGTGTATGCGTATTGAAGGCAATCATCTTTTGTACCACTGATTGTACCATCTCGTTTCGTTTCGTCAACAAACAGCACAAGTCCAGTGTTCTTAATTTCAGCAATCTGCTTCATATTCTGATAAGTTCTAATTCACTGAGCTTGTTTCTATCAGTGTTGTAATTTAATTTATTCAATCTGTAATGCTGATTATCTATCTGATAAATTTTACCAAAGTCAAGGTTGTGTATATCCAGTGGTGTAATCTTAGCCTTAATCTTGAGTAAGATATTATCAGCGTTGAATCTATCACTGACGTAATCAAACCAATATTCCATAAATAAATTCTTCACTGGCTGTGTAGCCATTGTAGTAACATTCAGTGGGTTTGGCGTTCCAAACACATAAGCGTTTGTGTTAGCATCAATCTGAGAAGGCAAATCAGCGTACCAAGTCATACCATTGTAAAGATATTGTGTGTTTACTCCTACATTCCAAGCTACATCATTGATAGCTACCATAGGTGTATCTGATATTGGCGTTTGTGTTATCACTGGTGGTATGTTCGGTGCTGTTGTGTTACCTATCAAGTACACAATTCTAGGCTTATTTTTGAAAGGCACTATCAAGTTATCATCATCATGTGTACCTATGTGCTGACAAACAACATTAGTATTATTCACTTGTCTTATCACTGGTGAAGCAAATACGTTGAGTTTTATCTCTACAACCTCGTCACTATCAGTGTTAAATTCTATTGAAAAATCACCATATCTATTATCATTGTAAACAGAATACGTCTCATGATAAGCGTCATCTGTATCTTCAGCGTGTTTAAATTCTAGCCTTCTTGGTATCTCCACAACGTCAACTTTTTGCTCGTTAGCATCTACCTTATTTGTCCAATCAATTATTTGAGTGCTAACAAAGTCTGAATATGGCGTCAGAGTCAATTTATTTGAGCTTTCTGGCACGATTGTAAGGTTGAACATGGTTACCACATCCTTGATAATATCCTTCAATTTAACCTTGCCTAAATTCTCGCAAATTATTCCACTGGCTGTATTCGGAGCTATGTAAACTTGTATTGAGCTACCATTGTTTAAATATCCTGCCGTTGAATATCCCGTCTGTACACTTTGAGCACCATTGGAATTAGCAAAAGTCAGTGTAATGACGTCTCCTGCTTCAAAGAAACCAGAGTGTGAAAAGTTCATTACATTTGTAGCGTATGTGTTATTCGGATTGTAAAAACTTTGACCATAATAGCTCTGTGTATCAACAGCTACACCATTCACAAGCATTGTCACTGTACCTTGTCCTGCTTGTATTGTATGATGAGCTAGTGTAATATTAAAGAATACTTGTGCTGAGGTAGTAAGCGTCACTGTACCATATTGGTCAACGTAAGCATCTTGATTACCAG
>TARA_R110001606_G_scaffold130187_3_pt1 | contig 30139 bp, 21 predicted proteins | sample TARA_R110001606 | Tara Oceans TARA_R110001606 (sample SAMEA4398315) | marine metagenome | biome: Polar Biome; feature: [SRF] surface water layer (ENVO:00010504); material: water (ENVO:00002006), including particulate matter (ENVO:01000060) such as... | depth 5 m
TCCTAGGATGTTCGATGCAATTATGTTGTTATTATTATTATTATTATTATTATTATTGTCAGTTTGTTCCTTATCAATTAAAACATAGGCAGTTTTTACCTGTCTTTCAAAATCGTCATATTTTATCCAAAAAAAGCCTCCTTTTCCAAAATTTGAACCCCAAGAATTCATAATTTCAAAGGCACCGCCGGCTTTAGTATCGTCATAACCAACAACAACCATAGCGTGTCCGTAAGTACCTGTATTAGAAATCCAAACATTATTAAAATCGGTTTTTAAATCAGTAAATTTAAAAAGACCAATTACAACAGGATTTTTATTAGAGAGTGCTTTTTTAACTTTATTGGTAAGGTTTACAGGATTTTCCCATTTTGCTAATCTTTCGTACGTTAAAATTTTATGATCTTGTGCTTTAGAAAACGTATAGCTAGAGGGAGCTGTGGTACAATTTGATGCGTTGTAAGGAAAATCGGTCATTTTTACAGAACCATAGGTATTCATAACCATCATGGCATTTTCTATGTAAGCGCCTTCGCATTTATCGTTTACTTTAATTTGATTGTAAACAAATGCAGGTGAAAAGGTGTTTTCATTAATTTTTGCAGTATTGTTTTCCCAATTATTTTTAACGGCATAAGCAATAGTTCTTGCTCCAAAAGCACTTGCCCAACCCACACAAGAACCTTGTGCTCCTTGACTTTGAGGTGTTGGTGTATAGCCTTTTAAACTATACGAAATAGGTAATCTATCAAAACTTCTTGTAACTAAAGGTACCGTTTGTTGCATTGATTCGTATAAATTTTGATCAAATTTTAAGCCTGTACCAAATTCTTGAGATAGGAGTGAAGTAGTAAGAATTAAGCTTAGAAATAGTAATGTTACTTTTTTCATTTTAAGTATTTTAGAGTTACTTAACAAAACTCACTTTTATTATTAAAAAAAAAAATACGTCATTTGACGTATTTTTATATATGATAATAAGTAGTTTTTTAAGCTTTTTTCTCTAAAATAATTACTGAGTTTTCTGCAATAACTATTTGCTTAAAAAATTCTTTTAAAACAAAATAATCATCTGAAGAATAGATTTGTTTGTTGATATTAAATTTAACATATAAAGTTATTTTATTTTTTATTACTTCAGATTTTAAAATAAATAGACCTCCATTATTTGGCAAAGACATTGCTATGGTTTCTGGAGCTTGAACAATATTATAATTATCAGGAACAGTTAAGCTTAATGCGAAATTGTTTTTTCTTGGATATCCAAAATCTACTGGAAAGTTTCTTTCTTTTAGTTTAAAGGGATTTTCTTTTAATCGTTCAAAGAAGAACGGATTTATTCTTATCTTTTTTGTTAGTTCATCGTTCAAAAACATTTTTATTTTAAAAAATTCTTGAAGTGGTTTTTCAATTTCATTTTTAAATTGAACATTATATTCATCAACTTCTACATCAGGATTATCGCCTTCAAAGCCTTCTAAATAGCTCTCTTTACTTAATAAATTTATTTTTTCTCTTTTATTTGATGCTTCATAACCTAGACTTCTAATATTTAATTCGCCTTCTAATACACCATCTTCGTTTAAATTTAATTTAGCTATAATTCCTTTAGCAGAATTTATGTTGGGTTTTAAAACTTCCCAATAACCTTCTTCTTTAAAATTTATAACCCTAGCTTCTCCATTTAAAGTTCTAAGGGGTACTTGTCCGAAAGGTAAAAATTTATTTGTAGCATCTAAAAAATATGATTTTTCATCTATAATTATTTTTACAATTACGTAATTATAATCATATATAATAGGAAAAACTTTTGTTGGTATACCATTATCTCTGGTTGATAAAACTACCAAGTTTGCTTCTATATCAGCGGACATCAAACTGTTATATAAAGAAATATTTATCTCACCAACATCTCCAGTTTTTTCTTGAAAAGCCTCTTTAACTTTGGCGTCTTCATTGGTCCAATATTTTTCATTCCAAGTATAATGATTCTGAATAAATTGATATATTTTTTTTGCTTTTTCTAAGGTGTTTTCTGTATTTAAAATTACCTCTGGAATATTTTTTTCAAAAAACCTTTTTTTAGAAGTTTGATTGTTAAAAAACTGATCTTTTAAACTTTTATCTGCTTGTTTCCAAGTTGTGGTTAAGTTTTCTACAACACCTCTATAACTTGTGTGCGATTTTAAATCAAAAGTAATTCTGGATATATAGTTCTTTTTACTTAACATATATTCTTCTTCTTTAAAAGCAGGAATATTGTTCATCCCATAAGAATAGATTGCACATCCACCTTCGCCAATACCATCTATATAAACACATTTTTTATCTGCAGAAGGTTCGTCTTTATCTAATTTTAAACTACCAACTAATTTTATATTGTATTGATAGTTTCCTAAAATAGAAGCATCAAATTCACTTTTTATTTTTGGAATATCAGTTTGAAAATTCCAATCATTGATACTTAAATAGGGCGAAATAACACTGTATTTATATTCTATAACAGCGCCTTCTTTTATATTTGGTAGCGCAAATTTGGTAGTTGTCCAATTTTCACTTTCTTCAATCGAAAAGATATCTTTTTCTAAAAGCTGATCTGTATCCTTTGTACCTATTTCTGTAATATTATAGGTTATTGCACTAATATCTGTAACTCGTTGTTTCTTGTATGTATTGATAGAAATATTAGCCAAATCAAAAGCAGTTTTGTCTAAAATTTTAATTCTAAAATAATAATCTGTTCTAGGTATTTCATCATTATTTATATCAGGATAATAGTTTGCATGTTCATATAAAACAACAGCTGTTGCACTAGAGTCGTTGTCATAGACTGTCATTTTTAATTCATCTAAAGTGGTTTGTCCCATTTTGGATGATTTACTTTTTTGTGAAAAACTTATAGTTGATAGAAATATTAGGAGGGAAACAAATATTTTTTTCATTTAAAATCGTATAATTTTCTGAACAGATCCTTTATTTAAGTAATTTTTTACAATCGTTTTCGAGACTTCTTTATTTTCAATTTGTGTTAAAACCGATTTTAAAATAGTCAAATCATTTTCTTGAACCGCTAAATTTGTATATCCATAACCAAAAACAATATTATTTTCAATTAGTATAATTGCGTGTTCTTCAACTTCTCTGCCCTTATCAACAATCATAAAATTTTCATTGTTAAAATTGTCTAAAATGATTTTAAACTTCTTTTTAAAATTGAATTTAGGTGCTAATTTTTCTAATTCTAAATAATATTTTAGTCGCGTAAATAATTCATTACCCGTTTTATCAAAAGAAACAGAATTGGCTCTTTCTTGTATTTTTACAGCACGTCTGGTTACTTTTAAAAACAATTTATTAATCTCTGCCTTTATATTTTTTCCTTTGCCTATATAAATTACTTTTCCTTTGGAATCGTGTATGTAAAAAACACCTAAAATAGCAGGAATGGAATCTATTAAAGTTTGTAGTTTTTCTTTTTCGATTCTTTTATCAAAATACTTTATTGACTCTTGTATAATCGTTTTTTCTGTATCTTTTTCTAGTAAAAGTTTAAAAAGTTGCACAGTTGCCAAAGCATCACCAGAAGCTCTATGTCTTTCTGTCATTGGTATTCCCAATGATTTTGTTAATTTCCCTAAACTATAAGAAGGTTGCTCTAAAATAAGTTGTTGACTTAATTCTACTGTACACAAGGTGTTTCTCCTAAAATCGAAACCTAATCTATCAAACTCTGTTTTTAAGATTCTATAATCGAAAGAAGTATTATGAGCAACTAATATACAATCTTGCGTAATTTCTACAATTCGTTTTGCAATTTCAAAAAATTTAGGAGCATTCACCAGCATTTTGTTATTAATTCCTGTAAGATTAACAACAAATGCTTGAATTTCTTTTTCTGGATTTACCAATGTTATAAACTGATCAACAATGGTATAGCCATCAAATTTATATATAGCAATTTCGGTGATGCCTTCTTCGTTAAATTTACCTCCAGTAGTTTCTATGTCTAATATAGCGTACAATTTCTTTTTCTTTTTTGGATAAATTTACAGATTATAATTTCTATTTCCAAATATAGAGCTTCCAACTCTTATCATAGTACTTCCATTTTTTATAGCAAGCTGATAATCACCACTCATACCCATTGATAAAATTTCTAGGTTGCAGTTTTTAAGTACGGTTTTAGCTTTCTGTGCTTCAAAAAAGTTTTTAAGTGATGAAAATTCTTCGGATAATTGTAATTCATCATCCGTAAAAGTAGCCATTCCCATAAAGCCTACAATTTTAATGTTTTGTAATTCAGTTATTTTTTCTGATGATAAAACGGCTTCTATTTTATCAAAAGTTAAACCAAATTTAGTGTCTTCTTTGGCAATTCTAGCTTGTAATAAACAGTTGATAATTCTGTTGTGTTTCTTGGCTTGTTTGTTAATTTCTACCAAAGTTTTTAACTTATCAACTCCGTGAATTAAATCAACAAAATGAGCCATGTATTTTACCTTATTACTCTGTAAATGACCAATCATTTGCCATTGAATGTCTTTTGGTAAAGCATCATATTTATCAACCATTTCCTGAATTTTATTTTCACCAAAAATTCGCTGACCAGCATCATAAGCTTCTTGCAAATCTTCGATAGGTTTGGTTTTAGAAACAGCAACTAATGTTACGTTTTCAGGAATTGATTGTTTTATTTTTAATAAATTTTCTTTGATCATTTTTAATTTTTTTTAAGTCACAAATTACTCAGATTTCAACGAATTTTTAAAAATCTTTTCATTTTTCTTCTTGCGAAACTATTCTAAAATAAAGCTCACTTATTTATTGGTGATAATTCGAGTAATTCGTGTCAGAAAATAAAACTCTTTAAGTTTACTCTAAATCCCAATTAACCTAAAAGTTCAATAATTTGTTTTGCTAATTCTAAGCCTATACGATCTTGCGCTTCTTTTGTTGCACCGCCAATATGCGGAGTTAAAGAAATTTCTGGATTCATTAATAACTGAACAGCCGGTGTTGGTTCTGTTTCAAAAACGTCTAAACCAGCATATTGCACTTTACCACTTTCAATAGCAAAAACTAAATCTACTTCATTTAAAATGCCACCTCTCGCTGTATTGATGATTCCTACGCCATCTTTCATTTTTTTAATTTCTGATGCTGAAATAATATAATCTTCTTGCGTAGGAACGTGTAAAGTAATAAAGTCAGCTTCTTTTAAAACTTCTTCTTTATCAACTGTGTTGATGGTAAAAGTAGTTTTTTGTCCGTTAAAAAAGTCTAAAGTTATGGGTGCACTTGTAATTTCTTCATCGGTAGCTAAAATATTCATTCCAATACCAATTGCAATTTTTGCAACTTCTTGTCCTATTTTACCAAAACCAATAATTCCTAATGTTTTTCCTCTTAATTCAGTTCCATTTGAATATGCCTTTTTTAACTCTTTAAAACGAGAATCTCCTTCTAAAGGCATTTCTCTGTTTGATGAATGTAAAAAACGAACCATCCCAAATAAATGAGCAAAAACCAATTCGGCAACAGAACTAGAGGAAGCTTCTGGGGTATTTATAACAAATAAGCCATTGTCTTCTGCATATTCAACATCAATATTATCTAAGCCAACACCGCCGCGTCCAATTAATTTTAAACTAGGGCAAGCTTCAATTAATTCTTGTCTAACTTGTGTTGCACTTCTTACTAAAATAGCATCTATATTATGATCATTTATATAATTTTCTAATTGATTTTGTGCAACTTTTACTGTAATTACTTCAAATCCTCCTTTTTCTAAAGCATCAATTCCGCTTTTAGAAATTCCGTCGTTTGCTAATATTTTCATTTGCCCATCCCAACCTTCCCAAAGGGAAGGAGTTTTTTATTTAATATTTATTTTATTTATTAAAACTTTTAAACTTAAGGAGTTTAAAAAGTTTTTTCTTTTTTTAAGTTCATTTAACCACAACAGTTTTCTTCCCTTTGGAGAGAATTAAAGATGGGCTTTTTCTAACTCTTGCATCACATCAACCAAAACTTGAACGCTATAAAGTGGCAACGCATTGTACATACTTGCTCTATAACCGCCAACACTTCTGTGGCCATTTATACCAGTAATACCCGCTTGTTTGCACATTTTATCAAAAGTTTCTGTGAAGCTTTCATCCGTTAAAACAAATGTTGCATTCATGGTACTTCTGTCTTCTTTCGCTACAACTCCTTTAAAAAGCGGATTTCTATCAATTTCGTTGTATAACAATGCCGCTTTTTTGTTGTTTACTTCTTCAATAAACGGAATTCCTCCTAAATCTTTTAACCATTGTAAGGTTAGCATAGAAACATACACCGCAAAAACAGAAGGTGTATTATACATACTATCACTCTTAATATGAACTTGATAATCTAACATTGAAGGAATATGTCTTTCTACTTTTCCTAAAATTTCTTCCTTAATAATTACCAAAGTTGCACCAGCAGGACCCATGTTTTTTTGAGCACCAGCATAAATTAAATCGAATTTTTCGAAATCTAATTGACGAGAAAAAATATCTGAACTCATATCACAAACCAAAGAAACATTGGTTTCTGGAAACGATTTCATTTGAGTTCCTGCAACGGTATTGTTACTTGTACAGTGAAAATAATCTGCATCTTCTGGGATAGAATATCCTTTAGGAATGTATGAGTAATTTTTATCTTTAGACGACGCCACTTCTACGGTTTCGCCAAAAGCTTTTGCTTCTTTTTGAGCTTTATCTGCCCAAGTTCCTGTATTTAAATAAGCCGCTTTTTTATTTAACAAATTGTAAGCAACCATCAAAAATTCTAAACTTGCGCCACCTTGCAAAAATAAAGCTTGATATCCTTTATTTTCTAAACCCAAAAGTTCTAAAGCTAAAGACCTAGCTTTTTCAATTACGGCAACAAAGGGTTTGCTTCTATGAGAAATTTCAATTAATGATAAGTTGTCATCATTAAAATTAATAATTGCTTCTGAGGCTTTTTGAAGCACTTCTTGAGGCAAAATACAAGGGCCAGCACTAAAATTATGTTTTTTCATACTATTAAGTTCAAAATTTAAGGTTCTAGATTCAAAGTTGAAATACTTTGCAAATTTTGCGAAAAACTTTGTTTCTTCGAGGTTATTTTAATTATATTTTTGATAAAAATTCAAGTGTATTTACTCCGTCTGCAAAATCTGTTAACTCTGGATGTTGAGTTTGTCCAAAAGCAATTTCATTTTCTATAAAGTTTTTGGCAACAATGCATTGAATTTTTTCTCTATCTTGATGTAATTTTATTTTTAAATCAATTTCATTATCGTAATATTCGTAAAAAATGGTTGCAATAGGCGATGCGTAACTTTCATCTTCCTTAATCATTAAAAAACCATTTTCTAACAAATCAAACAAGCTCATTAAGTAAACGGCTTTGTTATAATCGTAATTATTGGCATATTTTGCATTGTTGATGATGTCTTTTTTAGCGTACATCCCATTAAAGAAATGATCAAAATTAAAATCTTTAGGCACAAAAAGTTTAGAAACACTTCTACAACCTAAGCCAAAATATTGAAAAACATCATCCGCTAAATTTATAAAATCTTCTTCGGTTTCATTTCCTGTAATAACTGCCACAGAATTTCTGTTTTTTCTAATAATACTTGGTTTATCTTTAAAATAATACTCAAAATAACGAGCCGTATTATTGCTTCCAGTTGCGATTACAGCATCAAAATTGGTTAGTTTTTCTTCTGTAAAAGTTATTTTTCCTTGAAAAGCTTCTTCAACATACTCTAAATACTTGGCTAAAAATGGTAAAAGATGTTTGTCGTTAGATGATTGTTTAACAACAACAGAATGACCAGAGATAAGGACTGATAAAAAATCATGAAAACCTACCAAAGGAATATTACCGGCCATAATTATAGCAACTCTTTTAGGTGATTTTATATCTAAATGAACACTCTCTGTAAATGTGTTTAAATTACTGGTTTTTAAAGAATTACTCCAGTTGTTTAAAGTGAATAAAATGTTATCTTTTGTAAACCATGAATTGTTTTCTTGTGCTATTTTTATTTGATGTAAAAAGCCATCAAAGAAGATTTCATTATGCTCAATATTTTCTATTTTTTTTATATTATCAACAGAAAATTGAGCTAAAAAAGCGCCTAATTTTGCGAATGCAGTAATTCTATTTTGAATAGTAATCATTTATTTTGGTTGTCTATGAATTTGGCTTTATTTTTGCAAACGCAAAGGTACAAAAACAGAAAAGAAAATTATGGCAATTATTATAACAGATGAATGTATAAATTGTGGGGCATGCGAACCAGAATGTCCTAACACAGCAATTTATGAAGGAGCAGATGATTGGAAATATTCTGATGGAACAAGTTTAAAGGGTAATGTGGTTTTACCTAATGGTAAATCTGCAAATGCAGATAATGACCAAGAACCAGTTTCTGATGAAATTTACTTCATTGTTGCAGATAAATGTACAGAATGTAAAGGTTTTCATGATGAGCCACAATGTGCTGCAGTTTGTCCTGTAGATTGTTGTGTGCCAGATGATAATGTTGTAGAAACAGAAGAAGAGTTGTTAGCTAAACAACGTTTTATGCATGGTGAATAGTGGAAACATTTTTAGCAATTAAAAACTCGATTTTTTAAAAATCACGATATAAAAATTCCGAAGTAAATTCGGAATTTTTTATTTTTAAAAAACATATATTTGCACCGCAAAAATCAAGTGAGATTCTTGCATCTTTTTATCAAAATATCATAAAGAATATGAAAGCTGGAATTGTAGGATTACCAAACGTAGGAAAATCAACCTTATTTAATTGTTTATCAAATGCAAAAGCGCAAAGTGCAAACTTTCCTTTTTGTACTATAGAACCTAATTTAGGAGTTGTAAATGTGCCAGACGAGCGTATAAAAAAGTTAGAAGAATTGGTAAAGCCAGAAAGAGTGCAAACAGCAACTGTAGAGATTGTTGATATTGCAGGTCTTGTAAAAGGAGCCAGTAAAGGTGAAGGTTTAGGAAATCAGTTTTTAGCAAATATTCGTGAAACAGACGCTATTTTGCATGTTTTACGTTGTTTTGATAACGATAATATTATTCATGTTGATAATTCTATCGATCCTATAAGAGATAAAGAAACAATTGATATTGAATTGCAATTAAAAGATTTAGAAACCGTTCAGAAAAAATTAGAAAAAGTTAAAAGAACGGCAAAAACAGGCAATAAAGAAGCGCAAATAGAATTAGTAGTTTTATTAAAAATAGAAGAAACTTTATTAAAAGGTATTTCTGTTAGAGCAATTCAGTTTTCTGAAAAAGATTTAGAAATTGTAAAAACGTTGCAATTAATTACTGCAAAACCAGTATTGTACGTTTGTAATGTGGATGAAGCTTCTGCCGTTTCTGGAAATAGTTATGTAGATAAAGTTAAGGAAGCTGTAAAAGATGAAGACGCAGAAGTTATTGTGTTAGCAGTTGGCACAGAAGCAGATATTACAGAATTAGAAGATTACGAAGAAAGACAAATGTTTTTAGCAGATATGGGTTTAGAAGAAGCTGGTGTTGCTAGATTGGTTCGTTCTGCCTATAAATTATTAAACCTTCAAACGTATTTTACCGCCGGAGTAAAAGAAGTAAGAGCTTGGACAATTCCTATTGGAGCAACTGGCCCACAAGCAGCCGGTGTAATTCATACAGATTTTGAAAAAGGATTTATTAGAGCAGAAACGATTGCTTATGAGGATTTTGTTGCGTACGGTTCTGAAGCAAAAGTAAAAGAAGCTGGTAAAATGAGAGTAGAAGGTAAGGAGTACATTGTTAAAGATGGTGATATTATGCATTTTAGATTTAATGTGTAATTTTTTTCTTCTTAAATAGATTTATAAATCCCAGTGAGAAATCATTGGGATTTTTGTTTTTAGGGATTAAAATTTATTGGATAATTCTCTTTTAAACTCTAAAAAATGATATTTTTGGCATAGCTCTTGAAATAACGAAACAAACTCAATCATATGAAAAAACAATTACTATTTATCATCTCTTTTTTATTTCTGATTTCTTGCAGTAGTATTAAAAATACCCAAGAAGCCATTAATAATGGAAATTACGATACAGCAATAAATATTGCTATTCAAAATTTAAAAAAGAATAAAACAAAGAAAGGAAATCAGCCTTATGTTTTGATGCTTCAAGAGGCTTTTGTAAAAGCAACAGCTAAAGATTTAGATAGAATTTCTTTTTTAAAAAAGGATCAAAATCCTGAGAATATAGAAACTATTTATGGTATTTACAATAGCTTAAAAAATAGACAAGAAGTAATAAAACCTCTATTACCATTACGAATTTTAGAAAATGGAAACAATGCCGAATTTAATTTTCGAAATTATGATGAGGATATTATAGCGAATAAAAATCAATTATCAGACTATTTATATACAAAAGCAAAAAAGCTTTTTGATGCAAATAATAAACTTGATTATAGAATTGCTTTTGAAGATTTAGAATACATAGAAAAGATAAATCCTAATTTTAAAGATGTTCGTAATTTAATAAATATTGCACACGAAAGAGGTTTGGATTTTGTGATTGTTTCTATGAAAAATGAAACGGATAAAGTAATACCTAAAAGATTAGAAGAAGATTTATTAAATTTTGACACCTATGGTTTAAATGATTTATGGACCGTTTATCACGGTGCAAAAGACCCTAAAATCAACTATGATTTTGGTTTAGAGTTAAATCTTAGAGATATTTTAGTTTCTCCAGAACAAGTTAGAGAAAAGCAAATGATTAAAGAAAGAGATGTGGTTGATGGTTTTACCTATCTTTTAGATAAAGACGGTAAACAAGTTTTAGATCAAGACGGCAATAAAATTAAAGTAGATAAAACGGTTAAAGTTCGTTGTGAATTGTATCAGTTTACTCAATTCAAATCAGTAAAAGTAACAGGTCAAGTAAAATATATCGATGTAAGTAAAAAACAAACTTTAGAAACGTATCCTATAACTAGTGAGTTTTTATTTCAGCATATTTATGCTAATTATAAAGGTGATAAAAGAGCTTTAGAAGCATCTTTTTTAGATCAAATTAGTTTACGTGTTGTTCCATTTCCTTCAAACGAACAAATGATTTATGATTCCGGACAAGATTTAAAAGAGCGATTAAAAGCTATAATTACCAAAAATAGTTTTAGGAATTAAAAGACTTGATTCTTCAATAAAAATGCCCCAAATTGTAGGTAATAATTTGGGGCATTTTCTTTTACTTTATATTTTAATAATTTTCTAAAATAAAAATTATCGTTTTATAGATCCCGATGTATTTCCATCCATTAAACTAACCACATCTTCCATAGACACCATATTTACATCACCAGGAACGGTATGTTTTAAAGCGCAAGCTGCAACTGCAAAATTTAAAGCTTGTAAGTCATCATCATAATGTAACAATCCGTAAATTAAGCCAGAAGCAAAAGCATCACCGGTACCAACTCTATCAACAACGTGGGTAACATCTAATGTTTTGGTTTTAATGTATTTTTTACCATTCCACATTTTTCCTAATATTTGCTGATGAGACGCACTAATAGAAGTTCTGGTTTTTCCTACAACTTTCTGAATTCTCGGAAAAACGTCCATTAATTCACTTGCAGAAACTTTAAACTTTCCACCTAATTCGCCAAGACCAAACATTTCGTAAATTCCTCTTGTACTGCTAATTACAATATCGCAATTTTCAACTAGTAATGGCATTATCTCTTGCATTGTTTTACCATATTTCCACATATTACTACGTGAATTTATATCACCAGAAACTTTTATGCCCATTTTATTGGCAGTTTTAATAGCTTCTAAACAACACATTGCTGCGCCTTCGGAAATAGCAGGAGTAATTCCTGTCCAATGAAACCAATCGGCATCTTTAAGTACATGCTCCCAATCAACCATTGCTGGTTCTATTAAAGAAAATGCTGAACCTTCTCTTTCATAAATTACCTCGCTAGATCTGTAAGAAGCGCCTTTTTCTAAAAAATATTTACCTAACATGTGGTCACCGTACACGATATGTTCTGTACTTAACCAATGTTTGCGTAAAAATTGTGTGGCAGCTTTACCAAGAGCATTATCTGGAAAGCGAGTTACATGGGCAGCTTTCATACCAAGATAGGCAGATGAGATCGCTACATTTGCTTCTCCACCACCATAAACTAATTCAAACGAAGTTGCTTGAGAAAACATTGAATATCCTGGAGGTGATAATCTCATCATTACTTCACCAAAAGTTACTAGTTTTTTAGTCATTTTTGTTCTTTATTAAAGGATTGTGTTTTTTAATGTTTACAGTGTTATAATTACTTCTTTTAAAAAGTATAAATGCGCATAGTTTTTAAAAATAAACATTCATAAAAAAAAACAGCTTTAAACTTTAAATATTTTTAAAGAAAGTTAGCTAAGTTATCTTTTTTTAAGCTGACAAACAAATTTAATTATTTGCGTTTCAAAAAATCAGCATATGAATTTTGAGTAATTGCTTTTCCTAAAGAATCTAGTTTTTCAATATTTTTACCAGTTTTTAAAATTGCTTTTTTACTGGTGTAATCATATAGAAAAAGACCATTTTTAGTAAGTGTGCCAAATCCTTTATTAAAGGTGTAATGTGCAAATTGCTCATCCGAAGAATTAAAAATATTTTTGCTAAAAATAAAGTCTTTGTTATCTGCTTTTAGTAAATCTAATAAAGTGTAAGGAAAATCAACTTGGCTAGCAATTGTATTAATTTCTTTGATGTTTTTATTTACAGCACCGCCTAACCATAACATAGGAATTCTGAATTTTTTTGGAGAAAAATACGGTCCTTTATGTTTAGGAGAAGTATGGCCGTGATCTGCCATAATTACAATTAAGGTATTTTTATACCAGTCTTGTGTTTTAGCAAAAGTGATAAAATCGCCAATTGCCTTATCTGTAAAATGATGTGCACTTCTAAATTTATTATCTTCTGTATCACTACCAAATACATAATCGCCTTTTATTTCATAAGGTTCATGACTCGTTAAAGTTAGTGCAATATTAAAAAATGGTTTTTCGTGTTTTTTAGTTAAGTCTTTAGCTAAACGTTTTAAGAAAACATCATCATAAGCGCCCCATTTTGAGTTCCAATCTTTTTTATCAAACTCACTTCCGTCTACAAAATTAGTAATACCTGCATTTCGTAAATAGGTGTTCATATTACCAAAATTTAAATCTCCACCGTAATAAAAAGCTGTTTCGTAACCTAGTTCTTCCATTTTTTTAGGCAACATTGGTAAACTTCTAGTTTTGTTAGGCATACGCATAATTCGTTTCACAGGTAAAGGATAATAACCGCTTAAAATTGCGGGTATAGCTTTGTCTGTTCTATCTCCGTTTCCATAAAAATTGGTAAATAAAATACCTTCTTTAGATAGCTGATTTAAATTTGGTGTAACATTTGATTCACCTCCTAAAGAACCTACAATTTTTGCAGGTAAACTTTCCCAAAGAATTAAAATTACATTAGGCTTTGCTGTTGTTAAAATAGCCTCTTTATTATTGGCATATAAAAGCTTGTTTCTAGTTTTTGTAATGATGTTTTTGGTTGTTTCATCATCAAAATAGGTATACGGATTTTTGCCATCTGTTTCATGCGTTAAGGAGTTGAAAAAGTTCCACATAAAATTGATTGCAGCATGATTGGCATACATTTTATCAGAAAAATAAACGTTACTTTGATTTACAGGTATTGTTTGCAATCCGCCTCTAACCGGAATTATTAAAGCTGCTGTAAGCAATAAGAAAATTGGGATTTCTACCCAACTTCCAAAATTTAATTTTTCATTGTTTTTCTGATGAATTTTTTGATAAATTTTGATAAAAACAAAAGAAATAAACCACCAAGTTAGTATCCCTAAAACTAAATGTAAAGTGGATACTGTAGAAATCATTAGTAAAGGTGTATTTAAATACGGTAATAATGAAGTGTCTAAACGAACACCCCAAGCCTGGTACAAACCAGCATCAATCATTAACATTAAATTGATAAAAACAAGAATAGGAAGTGTATACCATTTTATGATTTTTACAATGACTTTTGGATTGATAAAAGTTGAAAATATAATCAACAAAAACGGAATAAAAGCAATATATGCAGTAAATGAAATGTCTAATTGCAAACCATATAAAAAAGTTTTTAAAATAGTTAGAATGTCTAATTCTTGTGTTCTTTCAAAATAATAAACAAGAAAAAATAATCTTGCAAATACAAAATAAGCAACCCAAAATAGAAAGTAATAAATGTTAAATAAAAGTCTGTTTTTAAAGTATTTCACCTAATTAATATCTTTATTGTTTATATTTAATGTTGTTTTTTTTCTTTTGCTATTTTTTATAAAACCTTTTCAGTAAAATTATTCTGTAACTTTTAAACGTGCTTTAGCGGTTACGTTTACAGTAGCATAATTATGATCTAAATATTTTAAATATCCTGTAATGGCAATCATAGCAGCATTATCTGTGGTGTATTCAAATTTAGGCACAAAGGTTGTCCAACCAAAATGTGTTTCTGCTAATTGTAATCTTTTTCTAATTTCTGAATTGGCTGAAACTCCGCCCGCAATTGCAATTTGTTTAATACCTGTTATTTTAACTGCTTTTTTTAATTTATCCATTAAAATTTCGGCAATTGTATATTGAATTGATGCACAGATATCATTTAAATTTTCTTCGATAAAATTTGGATTTATTCTTACTTGTTTCTGAATAAAATATAAAATTCCTGTTTTTAATCCGCTAAAACTAAACTCTAAATCGCCCACTTTTGGTTTGGTAAATTGAAATGCTTTTTCATTTCCTAACTGCGCATATTTATCAATTAATGGACCACCAGGATAGGGTAGTCCTAAAATTTTAGCAGATTTATCATAGGCTTCTCCAACGGCATCATCAATCGTTTCCCCTAAAATTTCCATTTCAAAATAATCAGTAACTTTTACAATTTGTGTATGTCCGCCGCTAATTGTTAAACAAATAAAAGGAAAAGTTGGATTTTTACTATTTTCGTCATCAATAAAATGCGCTAAAATGTGTGCTTGCATGTGGTTTACATCCAATAAAGGAATTTGTAAACCAAGTGCCAAAGATTTAGCAAAAGAAGTACCAACTAATAATGAGCCCATTAAACCCGGACCTTTGGTAAATGCAATTGCAGAAAGTTGTTCTTTGGTGATATTTGCTTGTTTTAATGCTTGTTGCACCACAGGTACAATATTTTGTTGATGAGCTCTTGATGCTAATTCTGGCACAACTCCGCCATATTTAGAGTGTACTTCTTGGTTGGCAACCACATTACTCAGCACTTTGGCGTTACAAATAACCGCTGCACTTGTATCATCGCAAGAAGATTCAATTCCTAAAATATAAACAGGTGTTTTCATTACCATAAAGTTAATTTTTTGCAAAATTAAGTATAATTTTAAGGATGCCTTATTTTTTTAAGAATAGATATTTAATTCTTTGTAAAATTTGCACGTTCTTTGTAGTAAATGGCAATATTTTTGATTGCAATCAAAAAGATTTTACATCGACATTAAATAATAATACTATCAAAAAAACAGTAAAAAATATCGTAAAATGGCTAGGGTACTTTGTCCTTTTTTTACTGTTGATTAGTATGTTGCTTTCTATTTCTGCAGTTCAGACTCAATTAGGAAGGTACATTACCAATAAAATAAATAATGAATACGGCACAAACTTATGTATAGAAAAAGTAGATTTATCGTTTTTAGGTAGCGCTCGATTAAAAGGAGTAGAGATTAGAGATCATCATAAAGACACTTTAATATTTGTTAATAAATTAAGTACATCCCTTTTAAATGCAAAAAAAATTATTGATGGCGAGGTTTATTTAGACGATGTTTCTTTAGACGGCGCATATTATTACATGAAAACTTACAAAGGTGAAGAAGATGATAATATGTCTATTTTTATTGACGCTTTCGATACAGATAAACCAAAAGATTCTTTGCGTAAACCTTTTATTTTAAAAGCAACGAATGTTTATGTAAACGATTTAAATTTTAAGGTAATTAATGCTAATAAAAAAGATTCTGTAAATTACGAAATTAAAAATGCAGGTGGGAATTTTCAGAAACTAGCTATTTTTGGAGCTGATGTTTCTACGAATGTTAGAGGATTGTATTTTACAGATTTATTTGGATTACAAGTTACAAATTTAACAACAGATTTTTCAATTACCAATGCTGCAATGCTTTTTAAAAAAACAACGTTGCAAACAAAAAACACGAATGTAAAAGCTGATATTGAATTTACATACAGTGGCAATGATTTGTCTAATTTTAATGACAAAGTTAAGATTAAAGCAAAATTTACCGATAGTAAAGTTGCTATTAGCGATGTAAAAAATTTTTACAATGAATTAAGTGGAAATGACCTACTAAATTTTAATGGAAATTTTTTAGGAACCATAAATAATTTTGATTTAAAAAAACTTAAAGTATCCTCTAAAAATGGAATAAAAATTGAAGGGGATTTAGCTTTTGTAAATACCGTTAGTAAAGAAAGAGGTTTTGTTTTTGAAGGTGATTTATCTAATTTAACAGCAACGTATCAAAATTTAAAAAGCATTTTACCTAATGTTTTAGGAAATAATGTACCCACAGAATTCCATAAATTAGGTGAGTTTACTTTAAAAGGTTATATAAGAGTTACTCCAGATCAAATGCAAGCAGAAATTGATGTAACCTCAGAAATTGGTTCTGCTATTTCTGATTTACAAATTACAAATATTGATAATATTGATTATGCTGTTTATGATGGTGAAATTCAGTTATCTAGCTTTGATGTTGGTTCCTTTATCAATAATCCGTTATTTGGCGAAGTTTCTTTAAAGGGTAAAGTAAAAGGAAGCGGATTTAAGCTAGATAATATTAATACAGCCTTTAACGGAAAAATTTCTCAAATTAAATTTAAAGGGTATAATTATAAAAATATAGCTGCAAATGGCCAATATCAAAATAATAAATTTGATGGTGATATTTCTATAGATGATAAATATTTTAAAATGAACTTTAAGGGTTTGGCAGATTTATCATCTACTGTAAGAAAATTCGACTTTAAAACGGATATTACATATTTAAATTTAAAAGAAACCAATCTTTTTGTAAGAGATAGTATTGCCGAATTAAAAGGTGTTGTAGAATTAGATATAGAAGGAAATACTTTTGATGATCTTATTGGACAAGCAATTTTTAAAAATGTTTTTTACACCAATCAAAAAAAACAATATCGTTTCGAAGAGTTTAAAGTGCTTTCTTCTGTAAAAGATAGTATTAAAAGAATTGATGTAGAATCTAAAGATATTGCAAATGGCTATTTAACGGGTAAATTTACTTTTTCTGAAGTTGCCCAAGTTGCACAGAACGCGCTTGGTAGTATTTATACCAATTACAAACCCTATAAAGTTGCGCCAAATCAGTTTTTAGATTTTAATTTTACCGTCTATAATCAAATTGTAAATGTCTTTTTTCCTTCAATTTCTATTGATGACAATACTAAAATAAAAGGAAAGATAGAATCTAATAAAAACCTTCTAAAATTAACACTTTCGTCCTTAAGAATAGATGCTTATGGCAACGAACTAAAGGATGTTTTGTTAAGAACAGATAATCAAAATCCTTTGTACAATTCTCACATAACAGCATCCGAAGTAAATACAAAGTATTACAATATTTCTAAATTAAACTTACTGAATTTAACCCAAAATGACACCTTATTTTTTAAATCAGAATTTAATGGAGGTGTTGATAAAAATGAAAATTTTAATTTAGATTTTTACTACACGATAAATAAAGAAGCAAAATCTGTAGTTGGTTTTGAAAAATCTACTTTTGTTTTTAAAAATACCGCTTGGGATATCAATCCTGATGAAACAAATACAGATAAAATTACATTTGATTTAAAGAATGACGAGTTTAATTTTAGCCAATTTAAATTGGTTTCTGGCAATCAAAAAATTGAATTTAATGGTAATTTAATAGGAGAATCAGAAAAAGTATTATTAGCCAATTTTACAAACGTTAAATTACAGAGTTTTCTTCCAGAAATAGACAGTTTATCTTTGCGGGGTAAGGTTTCTGGTAACTTAGATTTTGTGCAGCAGGGAAATGTTTATAGTCCAGAAGCTGTTTTTGTTATAAAAGATTTTCAAGTTAATAAGTTTAAGCAAGGAGATTTAGCAGTAAGTATAAAAGGAGATAATTCGTATGAAAAATACAATGTAGATTTATCTATTGATAATGAAAAAGTAAAAAGCATTGCAGCTATTGGTGCAGTAGATTTTTCTGGTTCTAGGCCATTAATAGACTTAGAAGTGTTTTTAGAAGATTATTCATTAGAGGCTTTTAGTCCTTTGGGGCAAGATGTAATATCATCCTTAAGAGGTAGTGTTTCTGGTAATTTTAATTTAAACGGATTTTTAGGAAATCCAGATATGGATGGGGCTCTTTATCTTAAAAAAGCAGGTTTAAAGATTCCGTATTTAAATGTAGATTATGATTTTGAAGGTGAGTCAACCATTTCATTATTGCAACAATCTTTTATTTTAGAGGATATTAAAATATTAGATACCAAGTATAAAACGAAAGGGCTATTATTTGGAAATATATCTCATCAAAATTTTGATAAATGGTTTTTAGATTTAGAAATAAGTACAAGGAACTTACTCGTTTTAGATACTAAAAATACAGAAGAAGCCATGTATTTTGGTACTGCTTTTATGGATGGAAATGCAAATATTTCTGGATTAACAGATCAGTTAACTATTGATGTAAATGCAAAAACAATGGCGGGAACTAAATTTGTTGTTCCGTTAAAAGATATAGAAACTGTTGATAATTTTAAGTTAATTCATTTTAAATCTGATGAAACAAAACTAGAAGATAGACAAAGAAAATTGGCGCAAGAAGCTATAAAAGGGCTCTCTTTAAACATTGATATTGATGTAACAAAAGATGCCGAAGCGCAGGTTGTAATTGACGAAGTTTCTGGAAGTCAGTTAACAGGTAGAGGTTCTGGAAACCTTCAAATAAGAATTAATACCAGAGGTAAATTTGATATGTTTGGAGATTATAATATAGATAGTGGAGTATATGATTTTAAATATGGAGGCTTTATTAGCAAACCTTTTTTAATTCAAAAAGGAGGAACCGTTTCTTGGAGTGGAAGTCCTTATGAAGCAAATTTAGATGTAACCGCTATTTATAAAGCCAAAGCAAATCCGGCAGTATTATTAGAGAATTTTAAATCAAACAGAAAAGAAGAAATAGATTTAGTAACAAGAATTACAGGAGGATTATTTAGTTCTAAACAAGAACTAGATATTCAATTAACAAATGTTGATCCAACAATAGCAAGTGAGTTAGAATTTATTTTAAATGATAATAATATTAATGAAAAAACCACTCAATTTATTTCATTATTAGCATTTGGTACTTTTAGAAACCCAGATAAAGTAAATTTTGATGTAAATAATACACTTACAAATACTGCTTCGAGTGCAATTTCTGCCGCATTTTCTAGTCTTTTAAATAGTCCGGAAAGTAAATTTCAATTAGGGGTAGATTATCAGCAAGGAACTAGCGGGTATGATATTGATCGATTAAATATTGATAATCAAGTAGATTTATCTGTAAGTACACAAGTAACTGATCGAGTAATTATTAATGGTAAAGTTGGCGTGCCCGTTGGTACAGAAACTCAATCTAGTGTAATTGGCGAAGTTAAGGTTGAAATTTTATTAAATAAACAAGGTAATTTAAGAGGCACTATTTTTAATCGTCAAAACGAGATACAATACTCTACAGAAGAGGAAGGTTATACACAAGGTGTAGGATTATCTTATCAAGTGAACTTTAGTAAACTCTCAGACCTATTTTTAAAGCCACTTTTTAAAAGTAATGTAAAAAAGAAAGTTAAAAAAGAAATTGTTAAAGACACAACAAAGGTTCAAAAAAATGAATTAATAAACTTTGAAGGCAATTAAATTAAGTAAACATATATAGGTTTTTTAAAAAAATCTAATCACTTAAAAACACGAAAACGTTTTCTAGTAAATAGCTTAATTTCTCTTTTAAAATTAAGGCTTTTACTCTAAAACGATTTCGTAATTTTTTTATTTTAAACCAGTAAAAAGCAGTAAATTTGTAGAGTAAAATTATGGAAAAAATCAAAAAAATAGGAGTAATGACTTCGGGAGGAGATTCTCCAGGGATGAACGCCGCTATTAGAGCTGTAGTAAGAACTTGTGCATTTTATGAAATAGAATGTGCTGGTATTTACCGTGGTTATGAAGGTATGATGGAAGGCGATTTTATTGAATTAGATGCACGTAGTGTTAAAGGAATAATTAATAAAGGTGGTACTTTTTTAAAGTCTGCTAGATCAACACGTTTTAGAACACCAGAAGGAAGACAAGAAGCTTATAACCAATTAAAAAAGGCAAATATAGATGGGTTAGTTGTTATTGGTGGAGATGGATCTTTTACAGGAGCATTAATATTTAATCAAGAATTTGGATTTCCAGTAATGGGAATTCCAGGAACAATAGATAATGATATTACGGGTACTTCTCATACTTTAGGATATGATACAGCTTTAAACAATGCCGTAGAAGTAATTGATAAGATTAGAGATACAGCATCGTCACATAATAGATTGTTTTTTATTGAAGTGATGGGCCGAGATGTTGGTCATATTGCATTAAATGTTGGTATTGGAGCAGGTGCTGAAGAAATTTTAATTCCGGAAGAAAACTTAGGATTAGAACGTTTGTTAGAATCTTTAAAGAAAAGTAAAGAGTCTGGTAAATCTTCTAGTATTGTAATTGTTGCCGAAGGAGACAAAACAGGTAAAAATGTTTTTGAATTAAAAGACTACGTAAATGAAAATTTACCAGAGTATGATGTTCGAGTTTCGGTATTAGGACACATGCAAAGAGGTGGTTCACCATCTTGCTTTGATAGAGTTCTAGCAAGTAGAATGGGTGTAAAAGCAGTAGAGAGCTTATTAGAAGGTAAATCTAATTTAATGGTAGGTTTAATAAATGATAAAATCACTGTAACACCTCTAGAAAAAGCAATAAAAGGACAATCAAAAATAAATAAAGAATTAATTAGAGTATCAGACATAATGTCTACATAATAAAAAATTAAATTAAATTAAGATGATAAAAATAGGAATAAACGGATTTGGAAGAATTGGAAGATTAGCATTCAGATCTTCAGTAAAAAGAGCAAACGTACAAGTAGTTGCAATTAACGATTTATTAGATGTAGACTATTTAGCATATATGTTAAAATATGATTCAGTTCATGGAGCATTTGATGGTACTGTTGATGTAAAAGATGGTAAATTAGTTGTAAACGGAAACGAAATTAGAATTACAGCAGAAAGAAACCCAGAAGATTTAAAATGGGATGAAGTTGGTGCTGAATATGTAATAGAATCTACAGGTTTTTTCTTAACAGAAGATACTGCTGGAAAACACTTATTAGCAGGTGCTAAAAAAGTTGTTTTATCTGCACCTTCTAAAGATCATACGCCAATGTTTGTAATGGGTGTAAATAATACAGAGTTAAAAGCAGATCAAAAGATTTTTTCTAATGCATCTTGTACAACAAACTGTTTAGCGCCAATTACTAAAGTATTAAATGATAACTTTGGTATTGTTGAAGGTTTAATGACTACTGTTCATGCAGCTACTGCAACACAAAAAACAGTTGATGGTCCTTCTATGAAAGACTGGAGAGGTGGACGTTCTGCAATTCATAATGTTATTCCTTCTTCTACTGGAGCTGCAAAAGCTGTAGGAAAAGTAATTCCAGCAATGGATGGTAAATTAACAGGTATGGCTTTTAGAGTTCCTACAATGGATGTTTCTGTAGTAGATTTAACTGTTAGATTAGAAAAACCAGCAACCTATGCTCAAATCTGTGCAGCAATGAAAGCAGCATCAGAAAGCGGACCAATGAAAGGTGTTTTAGGATATACAGAAGAAATGGTAGTTTCTCAAGATTTTGTTGGAGATACTCGTACTTCTATCTTTGATGCTAACGCAGGTATCGCATTAAACGATAACTTTGTAAAAGTTGTTTCTTGGTATGATAACGAAATGGGATATTCAACAAAAATTGTTGATTTAATTGAATATGCTGCTACATTATAATAATAAGTAGATTATATACATATAAAAACCTGATAGTTTATAAATGACTATCAGGTTTTTTTATTTAATTCATAAAAATTTAAACATATGGAAATAGCTATAATTGCACACGACGGAATGAAAGCTGAAATGGTTCAGTTTTTAAATGAGCATAAAGAAATTTTACTTCAAAAAAAGATTGATATTATTTCTACAGGAACTACAGGAACAAAAGCAGAAAATGCAGGTTTTACAGTTACCAAATTTTTATCAGGGCCAATTGGTGGTGATGCACAAATTGCAGCCAGAGTTGCAGAAGGTAAATGTAATATGGTCTTGTTTTTTAGAGATCCTCATGCAAAGCACCCTCATGAACCAGATATTATTATGTTGTTGAGAATTTGTGATGTACATAATGTGCCTTTAGCAACAAATCCTGCAACAGCAAATTTATTGATAAAAGCTATAGAATAGCAATCATGCTAATTTCTACATTTACAAATTTTGGTAAATTTGCAACTTCAACAGTTTCTCTAGCAGGAGCTGTTTCTTCGTTAAAATAACTTCCATATACTTTATTTATTTCCGCAAATTGATTCATATCAGAAATAAAAATAGATGTTTTTACAACATTTTCGAAAGTCATATCAGCAGCTGCTAAAACTTCTTTCATGTTGTTCATAACCTGTGTGGTTTCTGCTTGAATTGAATCTAAAACTAATTCTCCTGTTGCTGGATTAATTGCAATTTGACCAGAAGTATACAATGTATTTCCGCTTAAAATTGCTTGATTATAAGGCCCAATAGGCGCAGGTGCTTTTGTTGTTGTTATTATTTTTTTCATTTTATTTGAGGTTTAAGTTATTTTTTATTTTAGCTATCAGCTAATGGGTTTGTAAAAGGTTAGTTGCGAGTTTAAGGTATAAATTAAGTAAATAATTATTGACCTAGAAGATCCCGAGAGAATTTTCGAAAGTGTGCTTAAACCTAGTAATTAAGTTTGTTCACAGTTAATTTTGGCAATAATCTAAATTAAATTTTTTTAAATCATTTTTTGTTTCTTTTAATACATTTAAATCATTCAATATTTTATCTGCTATTTTAAATGATTTTTTAGCTTTTTCACAATTACCTGTATCAATGTATAGTTTCGTTAATTCTAAATTCGAAATTGCTTCCAATAAATCATTGTCAGAATTTGAAATAATATATTGAAACAATTTTTTAGATTTATCAAAATCTCCAGAATATGAATGCAAAATCCCTAGATTCAACACAGCTACTAAATATGTTGAGTCAGAAACTTTAATAGATTTTTCAAAATACTTTTTAGCTTTAGATTCATTTGGAGATACTCTTTCAACGTTTCCAAGATTGTTCCATAGAATTGGGTTTTGAGGTTCAATATCTAATGCTTTTAATAAAGTTTTTCTTGCTTTAATAAATTTTCTTTGTCTTGAATATTCAAGTGCCGAATTATTTAACTTGACAGTTTTTTCAAATTCAAATTCAGATTCTCCAAAATATATAGATTCTCCTTCAATTGTGAATCCTTTAGCTAACATTGAATCTTGAATATCATTGGTTTTTTCGATAAAATCACAAGATATTAGAAGGCTCACTAAAATCAGTAAAATAACCTTTCTCATAGTTTTTCGGTAATTGTGTAAATCGCTAACTACTAAAATAGTGTTCTATCTGGCGGCTTATTTTTATCCCATTTTAGATCAGATAAAGTAGAAGATTTTACACCAATAAAGAACGTATATGATGAAACTGAACCAAAAGGAACCCAGTTAAAATTAAATTGCCAGCTATCTAAATCCCTTGAAAAATTAAATCTCGAGAAAGAAAATGCACCGTTTTTAACATCGTATCCAGATGAATACCCAACTTTCCATTTAGGTGATAATTCTAAATTCCCACTAAAACCAAGAGTATGAACGCCAATGCTACCAGGATCAACACCATTATTAGTATAGTTAGCAGAATATACTAAATTAATAGTCCAAGGAATTTTAGAATTATATAATTCTGTTTTTGTGGTTTTATTTTGTTGGTTGTTTTCTCGTCTTCCTTGTGCATTTGTTGGATCTATATTTGCACCCATTGTATCCGCAGGATTGTTATTTCCATTTCCGCTTTTGTTATCTTTTTCATCTTTCTTCTTGCTCTTATCAAAATCAGTGCTAGAAATGGCATAGTTTGCTGTTAAATTGGCGTTTGTTAATCTAAAAATATTAGGAGTAAATTCATTAATTCTAGCACCTGCATCATTTACTTGATATGGATCTAAAGAACCAGCGAAATTTAATGCTAATTTATCTTTAAATAATCTTGTTCCGGCAGAAAAGCTCACTGTAGACCAACGCAAACTATCTGCAGCCATATTATATGACGAACTAAAATTAAGGTTATTTAAAAGTGTTACTTTTTCATCTTCCTCATCGCTTTCTGGGTCTTTAGGAGCTACTTTTGCTTCTAAAACATTGTTTAAAGAAATACCAATAGAATTGCTTAATCCAGCAGAAGGAGCGCCATAAATACCTTGATCAAAAACTGTATAGGGCAATAAATCTGTTGCAAGTGCACTTTGCTGTACTTCTTTAATGTATTTATCTTTAAAATCGGGTCTATAAGAATAAGAAACCGTAGGTCTAATTGTATGTCTAATTGCTTTTAATCTGCCTTTATTAAAATTAAAAGTTCCATAAATATTGGTAGATAAACTTACCCCCATATTATATTCTCTATAGGTTTTAAAACCTCTTAAAGTATCTGTAACAACTAAATCATTTATAGCGTCATATTCCTTATTAATATAGTCAAATTGCCAAGTTTCTTCATAGTTTGCACTTGGTGATAAGGTAAAATATTTAAATGCTTTTATATTTGTATTTGTACTCGTTTTATGTTGAACACCAGATCTTGCCGTTTCAAACATTTTACTCGTTAAAAATTCATCGTCTGTGGTATTAATCAAATACTGCCCTAACATATTATAATTAAATCCTAATTTTTGAATGGGATTATTTTTGACACCATCTTTACCCGCAAACGGATATAATCTGTCCATGTTTAAAGACAAAGAAGGCAAGGTCATGGTAATACTTTCTGTATTTGTATTTTGTTGATGAGACGCTGTAACTGCCATGTTAAATGGAGTGTCAACAAAAGTTTTACTATAATTTATAGATGAATTTAGTGTGTTAGTTTGCGTTTGAGCAACATTGAATTGATTTAAAGATTCTCTAAAAAATTTACTACTACCTAAATTTACAGAAGCTGTAAATCTTGAGCTTGGACTCGCTTTAGTATCTTGATTATGAGACCATCTTATGTTAAAGTTATTTGCTTTGCTATAATCATCAAAACCTCTAATTCCGCTTACAATATTTTCAAAATTAAAACTAAAATTACCGCTAAATCTATATCGTTTATTATAGTTTGATGAAATTCTGGTTCCCCAACTTCCATTAGAATATGCATCGCCTAATACCGTTAAATCTGCATAATCGCTCATGGCAAAATAATAACCTCCATTTTGAAAACCGATTCCTCTATCGCTACTTCCGGTATCAAAAGCAGGTATTAAAAAACCTGAGACACTAGTTTCTGTCATCGGAAAATAAGCAAAAGGTAAAAATAAAGGTGTTGGTACATCTGCTAAAACTAAATTACTTACGCCTACAATAATTTTTTTTCCAGGAACTAATTTTGCTTTATTCGTTGAAATATAATAATCTGGGATTTCTTTATCCGAAGTTGTAAAACGTATATTTCTAATGTAAACAGTAGAATCATTTACACGTTTTGTTTTTTCGCCATACGTAAACATTTCTCCTTGTTTGGTTTTTAAACCATAAATTAATGCACGTTTACTTTTAAAATTATAGATCATTGAATCCTGTTCAGATTCTTCATTGCCTTGTTTAAATATTGGTCTTTGCACATAGCCTGTGCTGTCTTTAATTCCTTTGGCAAAAAGTGTGTTTTTTTTGTAATCGATAACGATATGGCCCGCTTTTAAATCAATATCTGTATATGTAATATTTGCTTCATCATATAAAGTTACTGTTTTCTCTTTGGCATTCTGAATTGTGTAGTCTTTGGCAATATGTGTTATGATGTCTTCTACAGTTTCTTTTGGTTTTAAAGAATCAATAGAAATTGAGTCTTTATTTTTTAAAAGTAAACTGTCTTTTTTAGTACTAAATAAAGAATCTTTTTTATTAAAAAGTAAGGTATCTTTTTTTACTACAGGAATTTCTGTTTTTTGTATCTGCTTTATATCTTGGGCTAAGCTTATCTTTATAAAAAAGAAGCAGCAAAATAAAAGAATGTATGATAGGTTTGTTTGCAATGCTATAAATGCTATTTTTGTACGAAAGTAAAAGTATGGCTCAATATTTGGAACACCAAATTAAAGTTGCCAAAATTAGTTAAATTTTATTGATGAATTTTCTACAAATGCACAAATTTATTATCAAAGTGAAAAAGTCGTTTTTTTTAGTGTTTTATATTTCAATTTTTCTTTCATCATCTACTTTGGTTTTTGCTCAAAAAAACTATACCATAGTTATTGATGCTGGCCACGGGGGAAAAGATTCAGGAAATTTAGGAAGTGGTTTTGTTGAAAAAGAAATTGCTTTAAAAGTAGCAAAAATTGTAGGTGAAGATTTAGAAAAAAATAAAGACATTAGAGTTATTTATACAAGAAGTCAAGATGTTTTTATAGATTTATGGAAAAGAGGTGATATTGCAAATTCGGCAAAAGCAGATTTATTTGTATCTATTCATTGCGATTCTCATACATCAAATGCGTATGGAGCCGGAACTTTTGTATTGGGTTTAAGAGGTAATAAAAAGAACTTAGAAATTGCAAAAAGAGAAAACGCCGTTATTCTTTTAGAGGATAATTATAAAGAAAAATATATTGGCTTTGATCCAAATTCGGCAGAATCTGTAATAGGTTTATCGCTTTTACAAGAAGAAAATTTAGATAAAAGCTTAGAAATGGCAAGTATCATTCAATCTAATTTTACAAATAAATTACATAGGTTAGATAGAAAAGTAAAACAAGATAATTTTCAAGTATTAAGAGAAACTATTATGCCAAGTGTTTTGGTTGAGTTAGGATTTTTAACCAATAGAACAGAAGGTCGATATTTAGACTCAGCTTTAGGACAACAACAAATGGGAGGTGCAATTGCAAGTGCAATTGAAAGTTACATAGATCATTTAAAATTAAATACCGTTAAAGTAAAATCATTTGAAATTTCTAAAGTTAAAGAATCAAAAAATGATACTGAATCAAAAAACGATATTGAATATAAAGTGCAATTAGCGTCTGGTAGAAGCTTTATTTCTACAGAATCTTATAACTTTAAAGGGTTAAAAGATGTTGAAAGAGTAGAAGTAGGTAATTATTACAAATATTATTATGGTAATACATCTCATTATAAAGACGTGCAAGAGTCTTTAAATACTGCAAAATCAAAAGGGTATACGTCTGCTTTTATTGTTGCATTTAAAAAAGGCGAAAAAATATCCGTGAACGAAGCTGTTAAAATGGAGTAGTTTTGGTAGCTTCAACCAAAAAATATCATTAATTTTGTTGTTAAATTTTTATTCATGTCAAAGGAATTAAAAACAGGTATTGTTCTAATTTTAATTATTATCGCATTTATTTGGGGTTTTAACTTTCTAAAAGGGAAAGATATTTTTCAACCAAGTAGCAGGCACTTTTATGCAGAATATGTAAATATTGGTGGTTTAACCAAAGCCAGTACGGTAACTATTAATGGGTTAAAAGTAGGTAAAGTAAATGATATTGATTTTAATATAACTCCCGGAAAAAAAGGGCATTTAATTGTAAAGTTTACGATTGATAATTCTTTTGAGTTTTCTAAAAAAAGCATTGTTAAAATATATTCTTCAAATCCATTATCTGGTTCTAGTTTAGCTATAATACCTAGTTACGAAGGAAGAGTGGCCGTTTCTGGAGATTATTTAAAAGGAGAAATAGAATCTAACTTATTTACAGAGTTAGGCGAAAGATTAGATCCAATTCAGTTAAAATTAGAAAATGTACTTGTTGGTGCAGACACTCTTTTTCACAAAATAAATCATATTTTAGATGAAAAAACTGCCGGAAATTTAAAAAAATCTGTTGAAGAATTAGAGCTTACTATGGTAGAGTTTAGAGCTACTTTAGGCTCAGTAAATTCTATGATGGATGCAAGTTCTGCCGATTTTAAAGCGTCTGTTAAAAATACAAAAGCAATTACTGCAAATTTAGCCAAAGTTACAGACACTTTAGCGAATGCAAATATTGGAGAAATAATGAGAAAAGCAGAAACCACGTTAACTTCTGTAAATTCTATTTTAGCTGGCATGGACACAGGTAAAGGAACTTTTGGTAAATTAATAAGAGATGAAACTTTGTATAATAATTTATCAAATATGTCTAAAGAATTAGAAGAATTGTTAAAAGATATGAAGTTAAATCCTAAGAGATTTGTACACTTTTCATTATTTGGTAAAAAAGCGAAACCATTTAATGAAGAAAATAATAAAGAAAATAAAACAACACAGTAAAATATAATTATTAAATGATGCAATATTTACCAAACTTATTTTTTGCACTGGCATTAATTGCTGGTATTGGTTTTTTTGTGATGAATATTCGCAAATTATCTAGAAATATTAATTTAGGAAAAGACGTAAACAGAACGGATAAAAAGCCTGAACGTCTAAAAAACATGATAAAGATTGCCTTAGGACAATCTAAAATGGTTAAAAGACCATTTTCTGGATTCTTACATATTGTAGTTTATGTTGGTTTTATCATTATAAATATTGAAGTTTTAGAAATTATCATTGATGGGTTATTTGGAACTCATAGAATTTTTCTTGGTTTTTTAGGTGATGGTATTTACGGATTTTTAATTGGAACATTCGAAATCTTGGCTGTTTTAGTGCTTATTACAGTTGTAATTTTTTGGTTAAGAAGAAATGCATCTACTATTAAACGATTTTTAAGTAAAGAAATGGTTGGTTGGCCAAAAAAGGATGGAAATATGATCCTTTATTTTGAAATCATATTAATGTCTTTATTTTTAGTGATGAATGCAACAGATACAGCATTTCAAACAGCAGGAGTAGGAAATACAATAAGTCAGTTTGTAGCACCATTATTTGACGGATTTTCACCAGAAGCACTTCATACCATAGAAAGAACTTGTTGGTGGATTCATATTTTAGGAATTTTAGTTTTCTTAAATTATTTATATTATTCTAAACATTTACATATTTTATTAGCTTTTCCAAATACTTATTTTGCAAACTTAAATCCAAAAGGACAATTTACAAATTTAGATTCTGTTACTGCAGAAGTTAAATTAATGATGGATCCAGATGCTGATCCTTATGCAACTCCAGATGAAGGAGCAGAGGAAACAATTCCAGAAAAATTTGGCGCTAGTGATGTTACCGATTTAAATTGGGTGCAGTTGTTAAATGCATATACATGTACAGAATGTGGTAGATGTACTTCATCTTGTCCCGCAAATCTTACAGGAAAAGAATTATCACCAAGAAAAATCATGATGGACACTCGTGATCGATTAGAAGAAGTTGGTAGAAATATCGACGCAAATAAGGGTGTTTTTGTTGATGATGGAAAGCAATTATTAAACGATTATATTTCTCCAGAAGAACTTTGGGCATGTACAAGTTGTAATGCGTGTGTAGAAGAATGTCCTGTAAATATTGATCCTTTATCTATTATTATGGATATGCGTAGATATTTAGTGATGGAAGAAAGTGCAGCTCCGCAAGAATTAAATATGATGATGACAAACATCGAAAATAATGGCGCTCC
>TARA_R110001606_G_scaffold13274_7_pt1 | contig 30065 bp, 25 predicted proteins | sample TARA_R110001606 | Tara Oceans TARA_R110001606 (sample SAMEA4398315) | marine metagenome | biome: Polar Biome; feature: [SRF] surface water layer (ENVO:00010504); material: water (ENVO:00002006), including particulate matter (ENVO:01000060) such as... | depth 5 m
GAGGCTCTCCAGGTCGGCCCGATAAAGTCCTTGACCGCCAGCGGCAGAGACCGGGCCGAAGAGCCCGGCCGCAAAATACTGGTGATTATGCTCGCGGAACCGCGAGTGAAGCGATTTCCCGTTACGGTGCGACAAGCCTAAAACAAGGCTTTCCCATAATAATGGATACGTGGTGTGGAGCCGAAACTTTTTGACTTTCCGCGGCGCTGGCGCGAACATGAATGAGAATAATTCACCTTTCTGGTTTCGGAACCCCACTCCATGACCACACTGCTGCGGCGCCCGCTGGGTGCCTTGTTGTTGCTGTTAATTGCTTTTGCTCCCACCGCCCACGCCGCCGATCAGACCGCCCTGGTCCAATTGGTGGAGTACGTCGGCGCCGATTACATCAATGCCGTGCAGGACGGCGAAGTGGTCAGCGAGGCCGAATACGCCGAGATGGAGGAGTTCTCCAAACTGCTGGCGGAGGGCGTCCGGGAACTGCCCGAGGCCGACGGTCGCGATACCCTGCTGCAACAGGCCCGGGACCTTCAGGCGGCGGTGGACAACAAAGCCAGCGACGCCGAAGTGAAAGGGCTGGCGCAGAAGATTCGCGGCACCCTGGTGGAAGTCTATGGCATTCCGGTGATCCCCAAAGCCGTGCCGGACATGGCCAAGGGCGCGGCGTTGTATCAGACCCATTGCGCCGCCTGTCATGGCGCCGAGGGGCGTGGCGATGGCCCGGCGGGGCAGGCGCTGGAGCCGGCGCCCACCGATTTCCATGAAGTGGAACGCTACGACGGCCGCTCCCTGTTGGGCCTGTACACCACCATCACCGGCGGTGTGGATGGCACTGGCATGGCCGCCTATGGCGGGACCCTGAGCGACGCGGATCGCTGGGCGCTGGCTTTTTACGTGGGCAGCAAAGCGGTCACCGAAGAGCGCGCCGAGGCGGGGGAAAAAGCCCTGAAAACGGGTGATCTGAAAAACGACATGACCCTGGACACGGTGATCGCCAAGGCGCCCACCGACGTGCGCGATGAACTCGGCGACAACGGCTACGCGGCGATGGGTTATTTGCGCAGCCACCCGGGCGAGCTGTTCAGCCAGAACCGCTTTATCGAAATCAGCGATGCCAAGCTGGCCGAGGCGGATCAGGCCTATGCCGCCGGCAATCGGGCCGCCGCCCGGACGGCGGCGTTGTCCGCTTATCTCGACGGTTTCGAGATGATCGAGCAGCAACTGTCGGCGATGGACAACAACATGATGCGCCGCACCGAGCGCAAGTTCATGGCGGTGCGCGAGGCGATCGACCGGCAACAGCCGGTGGCGCAGGTCAGTGGCCTGGTCGGTGAGGCCCGCGAGGGTCTGGCCGAGGCCGCCGACGCCCTGGGCGGCGATGGCCTGAGCCCGGCGGCGACGTTCTCGGCGAGCTTCTTTATTCTGTTCCGCGAAGGCCTGGAGGCGCTGCTGATCGTGGCCGCCTTGCTCACGTTCACGCGCAAGGCCAACGCCCGGGACGCCACCCGCCATATCCATTTCGGCTGGATCGCGGCTTTGGTGGCAGGCTTCGCCACTTGGTTCGTGGCCTCCAGGCTGATCAGTTTCAGCGGCGCCTCCCGGGAAATGACGGAAGGGGTCGGCGGGGTGCTGGCGGCGTTGATTCTGTTTTATGTGGGCTTCTGGATGCACAGCAACAGCAACAGCCAGAAGTGGATGGGTTACATCAAGAGCAAGGTGGACAACGCGCTGGACGGCGGCACTGTGTGGGCGCTGACCCTGGTGTCGTTCATCTCCGTCTACCGGGAGATGTTCGAAACCATTCTGTTCTATCAGGCGCTCTGGTCACAGGTCACCGAGGCCACCCAGCCGTACATGCTCTACGGGCTGTTGGCGGCGCTGGCGGCATTGGCGGTGGTGTGCGTGCTGATCTTCCGGATTGGCATGAAGCTGCCATTGAGCCTGTTCTTCAAGGCCACCAGCATGGTGCTGCTGGTGCTCTCGGTGATCCTGCTGGGCAAAGGCATCGCGGCACTGCAGGAGGCCGGCGTGCTCAACGCCTATTACCTGGAGCTGCCCACCATTACCTGGCTGGGCTTCTTCCCCACCGTGCAGGGCGCCATCGCCCAGGCGGTGGCGGTGGTGGTGGCGTTGGCGCTTTGGTGGAAAGGCCGGCGCGCCAGCTAGAATTGGCGCACCGCAAGCGAAGGCGGCGGCCCTGGGCCGCCTTCTTCGTTTTCAGCCCCTCGCCACTCACCACCGGGATCACCCGATGCCCCGATTCGCCGCCAATCTCAGTCTGTTGTTCACGGAATTGCCGTTTCTGGAGCGTTTCGCCGCCGCCCGGGCCGCCGGGTTTGACGGCGTGGAATGTCTGTTTCCCTATCAGTGGCCGGCGCCACGCATCGCCGAATGTTTGCGCGAGCAAGGATTGCAGCAGGTTCTGTTCAACCTGCCGGCCGGCGATTGGCGCGCCGGTGAGCGCGGTCTCGCCGGGCTGCCCGGCCGCGAGGCGGAGTTCCGTGATGGCGTCGGGCTGGCGTTGGAGTACGCGGCGGCCCTGGACTGCCCGCGCCTCAATTGCCTGGCCGGGATTCCCGACGCCGGCGTGGACCAGAGCCAGGCCTGGGCGACCCTGGAACGCAACGTGGCCGACGCCGCCGACCGACTGGCGCAGCAGGGCAGGGTGCTGACCCTGGAGCCGATCAACTCGCGGGTGGACATGCCCGGTTTTCTGCTCGACACCGCCGCCAAGGCGATGACGCTGATCGAGCGGCTGCAGCGGCCCAATCTGCGTTTGCAGTACGATCTCTACCACATGTGGATCATGGGCGAGGATCTGCTCCCTTCCCTTGCCGTGCATTGTCCCCATATAGAACATGTTCAATTCGCCGATGCGCCGGGGCGGCACCAGCCCGGCAGCGGCGAGATCCCCCTTTCCGACGCCTTTGCCCTGCTCGACGAGCTGGGTTACGCGGGTTGGGCGAGTGCCGAGTATCGGCCTCTGGGCGGCACCACGGAGAGCCTGCACTGGCTGGCCGCGAACCATGGCGCCGCGGGGCGGTCTTGAACAGGCGTGGCCGGCCCGCTGGCCGGTGGATTCAGTCTCAGAGGTTGTGTTGTCTATGAGAAGTTGGGGTGGAAAAATCATTGTCGGCCTGCTGGGCTTTCTGATCGGCGGGCCGGTGGGGCTCGCCATCGGGGTGCTGGTGGGCCATTTCCTGGACCGTGGCGTGGAGCGGGTCCGGTCTTTCAATCCGTTTCGGCCATACCGCGCCGGGGAACGGGAACAGATTCAGGAAGCGTTGCTGTCGGCGGTGTTTTCCATCATGGGCCACCTGGCCAAGGCCGACGGCCGCGTCAGCGAGCACGAAATCGGCCATGCCGAGGCGGTCATGAGCCGCATGCAACTGAACGCGGAGCAGCGCCGTCAGGCCCAGGAGCAGTTCCGCCGGGGAAAACAGGACGACTTTCCCCTTGACGCCACGGTCAGCCAGTTCCGGCAGAGCATTCGCCATCGGCGCCACATGATTCTGGTGTTCCTGGAAACGCTGCTGCAATCGGCCCTGGCCGACGGCCGCCTGAGCCCCGCCGAGGAACGCATTCTGATTCGCGTGGCGGAAGGGCTCGGTGTGCCCGAAGCGCAGTTCCGGCAGATTCTCAATATGCTGCTTGCCCAGGCCCAGTTCGCCGGCGCCGGCGCCGGGCAGGGCGGCGCTGGTGGGGCGCCGTCGCGACCCTCGCTGAGCCAGGCCTACCAGGTGCTGGGGGTGAGCGATGCCGCCTCGGACCAGGAAGTCAAAAAGGCCTATCGGCGGCTGATGAGCGAGCATCACCCGGACAAACTCGCGTCCCGTGGGGTGCCCGAGGAAGCGATTCGCATGGCCACGGAAAAGACCGCCGAAATCAGTAAAGCCTATGAAATGATCAAGGAATCGCGCGGCATGCGCTGATTGCGTTTACCGCCAATAACCGCACCGTGGATGAGCGTATCACGGATGACAACCCGGGCGGCCCTGGGGTAGCGTGGAGTGATGGTCTCCGGCCAACGTCGGAGACGCAGACCCACCGGCTCGGGCCGCGCCGGAGCCCGCCATCAAGAGGACAGCGATACCATGCTAGGAGAACAGCACAGTATTCATCGGGAATTCCCTCAGTACCGAGAACGCATCGATGCCCTGGTCCGTGAACAGAACGCCTTCCGCGAAAAAGTGGAGGAACACGACCGGCTGGATAAGGAAATTCGTGGCCTGGAGATGCGTGAAAGCCCGATCGCCGATGGTGATATGGAGGCGCTGAAACTCAAGCGCATCCACCTCAAGGACGAAATCTACCGGTTGCTTAGCGACCACGGTTGACCCTCCGGCGAGCCGCCACCCTTGGCGCCGCCCGTTTCCCCCTTATCACGTTTGTGCGTTCCACGCCGCCGGCCCATCGGGGCCGGCACTGATCAGCCTGCCCGATTGCTCCGTTTACATCGACCAGTGGACAACTTTGGTGCGTCATCCGCGTGTCTTCAGGTTTTCTATTGACTATATTTAATATTTTATATAAAAAATAAAAGAACACTTGTTGGATCCACTGGCGAGTACGAAAAACCAAGAAGCCGCGAACAATAACGAAAAGGGAGAAAGCCATGACCCCCGAAACCGCCTTCTCACGCCTTCTGGAAGAGGGAGACATGGTGCTCGACAACCTGGATGCCTGTGTTGCCCGGCACCCGGACAAGACGTTTATTTACTACGGGGAAGATGACCTCACCCTGAGCTTCAAGGCGTTCAAGGCCAAGAGCGATGCCCTGGCAGCCGCTCTTATCGGGCTTGGAGTCGAGCCGGATGACCGGGTTTCAGTGCTGTCCCGCAACTCCCTGGTGGCGGCCCTGAGCATGTTCGCGATCTGGCGGGCGGGTGCGGTATACGCTCCGGTTAACTTCAACTACACGGGCCGTTTGCTCAGCTATCAGCTGGACGATACCGCGCCCAAGGCGTTGATCGTGGACGTTAATCTGGCCCCGGCGGTGGACGAGATCCTGGCCGGCATCGAGATCACGGAATTCATCGTCCATGATCCCGTGGAAGGCGCCCACGATCACCAGGGCGTGGCGCTTCCAGTCGGATTGGCCGCGCGCAATCACCACGATTTCGCCGCCCTGGCGACGCCGGGCCCGGTGCCGGAGCCGGTGCCCCGACGCTACGACGACATTGCCAATATTATCTACACCTCGGGTACCACAGGGCCCTCAAAGGGCGTGGTTCAAAGCTTTCGTTGGATCAACCAATACAACTTCCTGCCACGCGCCTTTAACAACGCCGACGACGTGCTCTACTGCGATTTGCCCATGTATCACGTCGGCGGCGCCTTCTCGCAGTTCGCACGGGCGGTCTGGCACGGCAATACCGTGGGTCTATGGGATCGTTTCAGCCCGACCCGGTTCTGGGACCGGGTCGCCCGCTGCCAGGCCACCGCCTGCGTACTGCTGGATGTGATGGTGCCCTGGCTGATGAGCCCTCCCGCTCGCACCGATGATCGCCACAACACCCTGAACAAAGTGCACATGCAGCCGCTGCCACCTTCCAATCGGGCGGTGGCGCAACGGTTCGGTTTCGATTTCGTCACCGCGGGCTTTGGTCAGACGGAAACCGGTGCCGGGTTTCTGGTGGTGATAGATCAGTTTGGCGATCAGCCGGGCACCCCCACGGATCTGTATGCCGGGCTTTCCAAGTCAGATGTAAGAGCCGCCGCCGCCGAGTTGAACGCGCTGATCATCGACGGCGCGGGCGAGATTCCCAAAGGCCTGATGGGCCGGCCGTCGCCGCTGCTGGAGGCCGCCATTCTTGACCCACAAGACAACCCCTGCCCGCCAGGCGAAGTCGGTCAGTTGGCATTCCGGCCACGCTTTCCTTCTTTGATCATCCAGGAATATTTCAACAAGCCCGGGAAAACCCTGGAGGCGTTTCGCAACCTCTGGTTCCACACCGGGGATGCCTGTTACCGGGACCCGCACGACAGCTACTTTTTTGTTGATCGCATGGGGGGCTATCTGCGCGTACGCGGTGAAAACGTGTCCTCTTACGAAGTCGAGGACCTGATCAATATGCACCCTCATATCCAGGTCTCCGCCGCCATTCCAGTGCCCGCGGCGGAGGGCAGTGAAGAGGATATCGGCATATTTATCCAGGTAGTGGAAGGCGAGAGCCTTGATCTGGCAGCGGTGGGCGAGCACTGCGCCAGCGTGATGCCGCGTTACATGGTGCCCCGGCATATACGCCTGATTGATGAAATGCCGCTCACGCCGACCGGCAAGATTGAGAAATACAAATTGCGGCAACAACTGCTTAAGGAGATTGGAAACGAAATGGAATCCGGCTGACGCGATCACCGTGTCCCTGTAAACCCGATAAGGAGAACATGAAATGGGTATTAGCAGACGTAAATTGCTGATCGGCGCCATGGGCGCCGGTGCCTTGGCAGCCATCAATCCTTCGCTGGTGCGCGCCAAAAGTGCTGAACCAGTACGCCTTGGCGCGATCTTCCCGATGTCGGGAATTGGCGCGGAAGCGGGCGCCGCGTGGCTGCAGGGCACCAAACTGGCGGTTCAGCACTGGAACGATAACGGTGGGGTGCTCGGCCGTCCCATCGAACTGGTGGTCCGTGATGACAAATATTCCAGCAGCGGCGCGGTAACCGCGGGGCGGGAGCTGGCCAGCAATGGTGTGAACCTGATTGTTGGCGCCTGTCAGTCGCCGATGGCGTTGGGGTTGGCACCGTTACTTGAGGATCTCAACGCGGTGTGCGTGGCGCCGACCCCCGCCGCGATGTCGCTGACGCACGAGAATTTCAGCCGCAACCTGTTCCGGTTATGCCCCAACGGTTACATGTTGTACGCCGGTCTGGGGCGCATGCTTGCGCAGAAACACCCGCACATCAGCAACTGGGCCACCATCGTGTTCGATAGTGAGTACGGCCATGACGCGGTGCGTTACTTTGAATACGGTGTGCTCAGTGCCGCCGGCGATCGGGACATCCACTTTGATCGGCCGATTTATACCCCGGTGCAGAAGACCAATTTTCAGGTTGAGATCAATCAGTTGATGAACTCGCCGGCGAAAGGCCTGTTTGTCGGGCTGATCGCCGCGCCGATCATCAGCTTTCTGCAGCAGGGGCGCGGGGTCGGGCTGGACAAGAAATTCGAGGTCATGGGGGAGTCCGGCACCGATCTGCTGATCGCCAAGGCGATGAAAAGCGCCACGCCAGACAATCTCTGGTCGGTCAGCTACTGGCATCCCCGGAACGACTTCTTTGCCAACAATCCGATCAGTCAGCGGCTTTATAAGGATTATGTCGCCGCCACCGGTGATCATCACCCGATCGGGCTTCTCACCAGCAGCCACCGGTCCACGCAGGCTTTGCTCAGTGCCGTGGAAAAAGCTGGCAGCACCGACACGGACGCGGTGATCCAGGCTCTGGAGGGACTCACCATCGACACGATCACCGGGCCATATCACATTCGCAAAGAAGATCATCAGGGCTATGGCACCAGTGTCTACGCCAAGACCGGGCCCCGTCAGGAAGAGCCGTACTGGGGCCTGAATGATCTGGTGGTGGTGGACGATGCCAAAACCATGGAGCCGGCGGCCGCCGGCCAGCCTTTCAAGTTACCCGCTTGAGTCGGGTCAGGGAATCGACCAGCGCCGGTTGACGCCTGGCGCCTGCCGATAAATCACCGCTGCGAAGGAGGCTCGAGTGGCTACGCAATTGATCTTCGCGATTTTCAATGCGCTCTCCATGGGCATGGCGATCTTTATGGTCGCCGCCGGCATCACACTGATCTTTGGTCTGCTGAAAATTCTCAATATGGCGCAGGGCGCCTTCTTCATGATCGGCGCCTACATCGCGTTCAGCCTGATCGACCACCAACAGCTGTCATTGCTGGCGTTCATTGGCGTGGCGCTACTGGCGGGTTTGGGTGTGGCGGTTCTCGGGCTGCTCACTGACCGTCTGATTCTGTCGCGCCTGCGCCACGTGGATTATCACTACATGCTGATTGCCACCTTCGCGCTGATGATGGTCTGTCAGGGTGCGGTAAAGCTGATCTGGGGGGTCAACTTCTTCTCGGTGATGCCACCGCTGGTGCTCGATCAGCCACTGCAGATCGGCACTCTCTTTCTGTCCCGGTATTCCTTGTTCGTAATCGCCGCCGGGTTGGTGATCTATGTGATTCTGGAAGTCGCCATTCATCGGCTTTGGCTGGGCAAGTTAATGCAGTCGCTGGCAAGCAACCCGTGGATGAGCGGGTTGCTGGGTATCAATGTATCGCTGGGCCTGACATTCAGCGTGATGTTCGCCTTTTTTCTCGCCGGGCTCGCCGGCGGCCTGATGTTGCCATTGCAAAGCCTTTCCCCACAGCTCGGCGACGCCTACCTTTTGTACGGCTTCTTCGCGATCATTATTGGTGGCCTGGGCAATGTCCGTGGTGCTTTGTTGGGGTCGATTCTGCTTGGCCTGGTGAACAGCCTGAACACCATTTTGTTACCTGAATGGCCGGGTATTGCCATCTATGTGGTATTGGCGGTGTTCCTGTTCTTCCGCCCAGAGGGGCTGTTCCCAAGTCTCGCGTCTCAGCCGCAAAGCGCAGGTGAGCAGGGCAGTTCCGCCATGGTGGGTAACAAAGCGCACCGGCCGGCCTGGATGGTGGCCGGCGCCCTGGTGGTGGTGCTGGCAGCCAGCTTACCGCTGTGGGCCAACGGCGGTCTGCTGTACGTGGCTGGCAGCGCCATCGTCTACGGGTTGTTCGCGCTGTCGTGGAATATTCTATTCGGTTACACCGGCTTGGCCTCATTCGGGCACTCCGCCTTCTTCGCCATTGGTGCTTATTTTACCGGGGTGCTGCTGCGTGACTGGCCACAGATTCCTTTTCTCCTGGTGCTGCTCGGCTGCGCGGTGTTTGGCGCGGTGGTCGCCTGCCTGGTTGGGGCGTTGGCTTTGCGACGACTGGCCGGCATCTTTCTGGCGGTGTTGACGATTGCACTGGCCGAAGTCACCCGGCTGTTGATCAGTTACAGCGATTTTCTCGGTCGCGAAGATGGGCTGGTCGGCATACCCAGGCCGAAGCTGGCGTGGCTGGGTTTCGATCTGGACAGCTCCGCCGCGTACTACTGGTTTCTGCTTGCCGCCGTGGTGCTGTTGGTGGCGGTGCTGTGGTGGGTGTTGCATGGGCGCTTTGGTCGCTTGTTGTTGATCACCCGGCAAGACCCGGAGCGGGCCGCTTTTTTGGGAGTGAACGTGACTCGCGTGCGCACCGCCTCGTTCATGCTCTCCGGCGCGGTGGCGGCGGTGGCCGGTGGGCTGTACGCGCCCTGGGCGCGCATCGTCACACTGGAACAAGTCAGCTTTCTGGCGTCCACCCAGCCGGTGCTCAATGCCATGCTGGGGGGCGTTCATTCGTTCTGGGGGCCGATGGTCGGCGCGGTGATCTTCGCCGTCCTTGAGTACGGTACCCGCACCTTCGTGGGGCTCTCCGAGATCATGGTGGGGGCGCTTTTGCTGCTGATTATTCTCGCCGCACCCAATGGCGTGGTGGGGCTCTGGCGAGCCTGGGCGTCACGGGCACGGACTTACCGAGCGACTCACCGGCCTCGTGAAACGGAACCAGAAAGCGGGGAGCCGCTAAGGGAGTCACGCTGATGGACATTCTAAGAGTGGAGGAGGTGGACAAGAATTACGGCGCGTTGGAGGTGCTCAAACAGGTTTCTCTGAGCGTACCAGCGGGCTGCATCTTCGCCATCATCGGTCCCAACGGCGCGGGCAAGACCACCCTTTTCAAGGTGATGACAGGCGAAAGCCCCTGCAACGCCGGCAATGTGTTCTTTCAAGGTGAGAATGTCACCCGTGCTCCCGCGCACTGGAGAGCGCGCGCTGGGATGGGGCGCACTTTCCAGGTGGCGAGGGTGTTCAATGATTTCTCGGTGCTTGAGAACGTGGTGGCGGCGATCGAAGCCCGGCGCCGTTATCAGCATCAACCGGCGGGGCGTTTCTGGGCGGTGGAGCCAGCCCGCGAAGTGCTCGCCGAAGCGCACCAACTGATCTCCGACATCGGCCTGGCCACGGTGATTTCGCACGCCGCGCGATTTCTCTCCCACGGTGACCGCAAACGCCTGGAATTCGTGATTGCGCTGGCGCTCAAGCCTCGGGTGCTGATGCTGGATGAGCCCACTGCGGGAATGTCGCCCGCCGATCGCCTCGGCATCGCCGATCTGATTCTGCGCATTCGCGATCAGATGGGCGTGACAGTGGTGATGACCGAACATGACATGGACATCGTATTCCGGTTGGCGGACCGCATCATGGTGCTCAGCTACGGCGAAACCGTGGCTTGCGGTGGCGTTGCCGACATCAAGGGCAACCCGGCGGTTCAGGAAGTCTACCTGGGCAAGGAGATGAACCATGCTTGAGGTCAGTGAGCTGAACGCCTATTACGGCGATGCCCATGTGCTGCATGACATCCATCTCAAGGTCAACGCCGGACAACGGGTATCGCTGCTGGGCCGCAACGGTGCCGGTAAGTCCACGTTCCTGAAAAGCGTGATGAATGCTGGCCCGACGGTGAAGGGCGAGGTGCGTTTCGAAGGTTCCGCTTTGAACGCCCTGCCGGCGCATCAGCGAGCGCGCCTGGGCATGGCGCTGGTGCCGGAAGACCGGCAGATTTTTCACCACCTTAATGTGCTCGAGAATATCGCCATGGCACGCCACGCCAGAGCAGGCAGGCAAGCGCTGACGCCGCAGCAGATTGTGGACCGCTTTGCCATGCTCAAGCCACTCACGGAACGCAATGGCGGCCAGCTCAGTGGTGGCCAACAGCAACTGGTGGCGATCGCGCGAGCGTTCGCCGCCGGCCCGAGGCTGTTGTTTCTGGATGAGCCGACCGAAGGGCTGGCGCCGGTCATTGTGCAGAGCATGGCCGATGAAATTCTCGCCATTTGCAATGAAAGCGATGCCGCTGTGTTGCTGTGCGAACAGAACATCTGGTTTGCGCGCGCCTGTACCGACTACGTGTACATCATCGATACCGGCAGAGTGGTCTTCGATGGCGACTGGCGGAGCTTTGATGCTAGCCCGGAAATTACTCGTAAGTATCTGTCGGTGTGACGGTTGAGGTGGTGAAACGGGCAGGATGGCCGGACAACATAATCATCAGAGGAGAGCCTGGCGTATGAAAGAGGCATTGGCGGGTATCCGTGTGCTGGATTTGTCCCGATTCGTATCGGGGCCTTATTGCGCCATGTTGCTGGGCGATATGGGCGCCGAGGTTGTCAAGATCGAGCGCCCTGGCCCGGGAGAAGTGGCCCGGGGCATTGAGCCTGGCGTGGATGGTCAGAGTTATTACTCGTTCGTGGTCAACCGTAACAAGGAAAGCCTGACACTGGATTACCGCAAGCCAGCCGGTCGTGAGCTGCTGCTGGAGCTGATCACCGAAGCGGATGTTCTGGTGGAAAACTTCCGGCCCGGCGTGATGGAAGCGATGGGCTGCGGCTGGGATACGCTCAAGAAGATCAACCCACGGCTGGTGATGGCAAGGATCTCCGGTTTTGGTCAAGACGGGCCGTTGGCGAACAAACAATGTTTTGATTCGGTCGCCCAGGCGATGAGTGGTTTGATGGACATCACCGGTGATCCGCATGGGCCGCCGACGCTGACCGGCACCACGATAATCGATTACACCTCCGGTATGTACGCGGCGATGGGCGTGCTCGCCGCGCTGAATGCCCGCCATGCCAGCGGCATCGGGCAATTGGTGGATGTCTCGCTGCTCGACAGCGCCACGTCCCTGTTGCTCAGCGCATTGCCGGAGCGCGCCCACACGTCGACAGCGATTACCCGCCGTGGTAACCGGGACCGTTTCTGCGCGCCGTCGAACACTTTTAAAACGGCGGATCAACGCTGGGTTCTGATCAACTGCGCCGATGACCCGATGTTCGAGCGCATGGCGCGGGCCATGCAGCAACCCGAGTTAATGCAAGACCCGCGTTTTGTTACCCGGGCCGAACGCGTGCGACAGCGGGAGGCCATTGAGGCGCTGACATCGGCGTGGGTCGCCGCGCTTCCCGCCAGCGAGGTTGTTGGCTTGTTGGAGCGGGCCAGTGTGCCGTGCGCGTTGGTGGCGACGCTCGACGAGGTGCTCGACAACGAGCAGTTGCGTCATCGCGGTCAGATCACCGAAGTGACGCACCAAAGCGGCGAGAAAGTGACCATGCAAGGCGTCACCATTCATCTCTCCGACACACCGCTGCGAGTTCGCTCGGCCATTCCCTATGTCGGCGAGCATTCTGACCAGGTGCTTTCCTCCTGGTTGGGCTGCTCGCCGCAGCGACTTCAAACATTGGCGGATGAAGGCGTGATTTCCCAACTCACGCCGGGGAGAAAAAATGTTTGTTAGATTGCGCCAGCTTTGTTTGGTGGCCAGGGATCTGGAGGCCGTGGTTGACGATCTGCGCGACGTGTTCGACCTGCAAGTGTGCCACCGCGATCCGGAGGTGGCTCAGTTCGGTCTGCACAACGCCCTACTGGCCGTGGGGTCTTCTTTCATCGAAATCGTCGCGCCGGTGAAGCCAGGGACCACCGCCGAACGTTATCTGGAAAAACGCGGCGGTGACGGCGGCTACATGGTGATCCATGACAGCGACGACCTGAACGCGTGGAGTGATCATCTGGGCACGCTGAATGTACGTGTGGCCGCCGAGCTGACATTGGGCGATTACCGTGGGCTACAGCTTCATCCGGGCGACACCGGTGGGGCGCTGATGGAGATTAACAGCACCGCTGGCGGTGGCTCTCTGGACGGCGCCTACGGCCCGGCGGGCCCTGACTGGCGGCAATTCGTGCGAACCACGGTGGCCGCTGGCATTGCTGGCGCGGAATTGCAGTCACAAGACCCGCGGCGTCTCGCGCGGCGCTGGTCCGAGATACTGGCAAGGCCGCTTACCGAGCTGAACGATCAATTCCGCGTGAAGCTGGACCACGGTGAACTTCGTTTCGTGCTGGCGCGCGATGGCCGCGGCGAAGGTCTGGGCGGCATCGACGTCAAGGTTCGCGATGCGCACGGTGTTTATGAGCGTGCGCGCCGGCGGGGCTTGGTCTCTGATCACCAGGACATCGTAATCGGCGGCGTGCGTTTTTATCCGCGGCCGCTTTGAGGGCGTCCGCGCAACAGGGAGAAAAGACATGGATCTGAGCTTCAGCGAAGAACAGAACATGCTGCAAGAAAGTGTCAGCCGGCTAGTGCGCGATCATTACAGCTTCCAGCGCCGCCAGCAGCGCCTCGAAGACGGCGAAGACCTCTGGCTCCGCTTTGCTGAATTGGGCTGGTTGGCTGTGCCGTTCGGTGAGGATCAGGGCGGTATCGGCGGTAGCGCCGTGGATGTGGGCATCGTCATGGAGGGCATCGGGCGGGCGCTTGCCGTTGAGCCTTATCTGCCGCATATGCTGGCTTCCCAGCTTCTCGCCAGGCTGGCGCCGGAGCCGCTCCGAGATCGCTATCTGTCGCCTGCGTTGAGCGGCGATTGCCGCCTGGCGCTTGCCTTTATTGAAGCGGGAGGACGTTACTGCCCGTGGTTTTGCGCCACCTCCGCCAGCGAGAGCCGTGGCGGCTACCAGATCAATGGGGCGAAAGATCTGGTGCCGGGTGGCCAGAGTGCCGACGCTTACCTGGTGATTGCGCGTAGCCACGGGGACACCCGAGATCGCCACGGTCTCAGTCTTTTTTTGGTGGAACGCGAGCATCCGGGCTTGCAGGTGCGGCGGCTGCGCACCAATGACGCCGCCGGGGCGGTGCAACTGACCTTTGAGAACCTGCGATTGGGCGCCGGAGCCCGGCTCGGTGACGCCGACCAGGTGTGGCCAGAGCTGGAACACACGCTCGACCTGGGCGCGGTCTATCAGGCTTGGGAGGCGGTCGGTGCGATGGCCGCACTCTCGGAAGTGACGCTGGATTACTTGAAAACCCGCAAACAGTTCGGGCGGCCGTTGGGCGCCAACCAGGCGCTGCAACATCGCATGGTGGATCTTTTTATCGCCGTTGAGGAGGCGCGTTCGAGCGCCTTATGCGCGGCACTGGCGATGGACACCGACGACGCTGATGAACGGCGGCGCAATGTGTCGCTGAGTAAAATCGCCGTTGACCGCTGCGCCCGCCTGGTCGGCCAGGAAGCGGTGCAGTTGCATGGTGCCATGGGCGTCACCGACGAGCTGTCGGTGGGGCATTATTTTAAAAGACTGACCGCCATTATCGCGTCTTTTGGAGACAGCGAATGGCATGCGCGGCGCATACACCGTCTGGACACAGCCAGCTTATCCAGTTCAAGCCAACCGGCCAGGAGTCAATCATGGAACTGAGTCTTTCCCCCCAGCAGCGTGAGTTCGCCGAACAGGTGCGTGAATTCGTCGGTGCCCGCTTGCCGCGGGACATCGCGGATAAAGTCCGGCGCGACCAGCATCTGGACCGGGAAGACCACATGCGCTGGCAGCGGATTCTCGGCGAGCAGGGCTGGCACGCCTTCACCTGGCCGGAACAGCACGGCGGACCAGGCTGGTCGATCGTGCAACGCTATCTGTTCGAGGTGATCTGCGCGGAAATGAACTGCCCGATCATTCAGCCTTTCGGGCCGCGCATGGCCGGTCCGGTGATCTATACGTTTGGCACCGATCAGCAAAAGCAGCGCTTTCTGCCCGGCATCCGTGACTCCACGGTGTGGTGGTGCCAGGGTTATTCAGAGCCCCAGGCCGGCTCGGACCTGGCCTCGCTGGCCACCTGGGCGGAAGACAAAGGTGATCACTATCTGGTCAGTGGTCAGAAAATCTGGACCTCTTACGCCCACTATGCGGACTGGATGTTTTGCCTGGTGCGCACCTCAAAAACCGAACGACCGCAGACCGGCATTTCATTTTTACTGATCGACATGCGTTCGCCGGGCGTGGAAGTTCAACCGATCCTGATGCTGGAAGGCACCCATTCGTTTAACACCGTATTCCTGGAGAACGTCAAAGTACCCAAGGAAAATCTGATTGGCGAGCAGGACAATGGCTGGACTTACGCCAAGTTTCTTCTCGAGCACGAGCGGGTAGACAACGCCGCCATCGGCGTCACCAAAGCGGCAATGCGGCGTCTTAAAGAGATTGCGGCAAGCGAGCATGGCGACGATGGCGGCTCCCTGATGGAAGATCCGTTGTTCCATCGTAAACTGGTGGAAGTGGAGTCACAGTTGCAGTCTCTGGAGGTTACCGCCTTGCGGATTCTCTCTCAGGTGGCCGCCGGTGAGGCGCCAGGGCCGGCGGCATCGTTGCTGAAGATTCGCGGCACCGAGATCGCCCAGCGCATCAGTGAACTGGCATCCCAGGCGGTCGGTTATTTCGCGCTGCCTTATCAGCCGGATTACCTGCACGATGCCGGCTCGGAAACGCCGGTGGGGCCGGATCACGCCGCCACCGCCGCCAACAACTATCTATGGCGGCGTTGTATGTCGATTTATGGCGGCAGTAACGAGATTCAGCGTGGCATTATCGCTAAGCGGATGCTGGAGATGTAAGCCCATGTAAGCCAGGTTTGTTTCAATCAGTAGTCTGCTCAGCGGAAAGGCGCTCCTCAAGGTAAGGCAGAATGAGATTGGAGCTGGCAAGAATGTCTTCCTGAATGCTGGTTCGGGCCAGTTCGCCGTTGCCCTTGCGCAGCGCCTTGAGCACCGTGAGATGCGGGTGCGTTTCGCGGGGTTCGGTGGGTGGATGAAAAGCGAAGGCGTTGACGGTAGGCCCGCATTGCAGCCACAGATTCCTGACCATGCGCGAGAGCAGCGGCATGTCCGCCAGATCGCACAGAGTCTGATGGAAGCTCACGTTCTCGGTCATCATGGAGAGATAATCCCTGGCTTCCCTGGCATCGCACAGTTGGTCATGAATGTGCTCAAGTTCATCGATCTGCGCGACGCTGGCCAACCGCGCCGCGCGCAAGGCCGCTTCACCCTCCAGCATGACACGCAGGTCGCGAATCTCCTTGTAACGATCCGGATGCAACACCGGCACTCGTACTGAACGCCGATCAACCTGGGAAAGCACGCCAGAGGAGACCAGGCGGGCGAGCGCCTCGCGCACCGGCGTGGCGCTGATGCCCAGCTCATCGGAGATTTCCTTGAGCTTGATTTTTTCCCCTGGCTGAAAGCGGCCTCTCATCAATGCCTGCCGCAAATAGCGGTGCACCTGGGCACTCAGGCTGTCCTTGGTCAGGCCATTCTGGGGCAGAGTCGGGCGTGGCGGCGAAGGCATCGTGAGGCTCACTGTTATATTTGATAGAAAATAGGGGGCGCGAATCTAGTACGCCAAATTTTTATCGTCAAGCCAGTAACGTCAAGGTGGCAAGACTTGACGACCAACCATGATAAGATTATATATTATATAAAATATTAAAAAATACTCGATGGTGTTTTTTTCACACCAATGCCGAATCGGCACTGCCCGATACCGATAACAAGCAGAGCCGCCGCAAGGCGAGCGACGGAGTGACCCAGTAATGAGCGATCAGCAACTTCTGGAGAGATTGGAACAGGGCGTACTGTGGCTGACCATGAACCGCCCGGACCGCCTTAACGCGTTAACCCCATCGATGATCGCACAATTGCGTGGCGCGCTTGAAAAGGCCGCCGTCGATGCGGCGGTGAGAGTGGTGGTGTTGGGCGGCGCGGGTCGAGGCTTTTGCGCCGGCGGTGACGTCCAGGCGATGGCCGAGGCAGACAGCCAGGGCACCCTGGAGGAGCGCGCCGCGCAACTGCGGTTGTCCACCGAGAGTTCGTTGCTCTTGCATGAAATGCCCAAGCCGACCATCGCGATGGCGCGTGGCGCGGTGGCGGGTGCCGGGCTCTCACTGGCCCTGGCGTGTGATTTCCTGATTGTCTCAAAAACCCTGAAAATGACCTCGGCGTTTGTCAACGTGGGCCTCTCCGGCGACTTCGGCAGCACCTATTTCCTGACCCACAGACTCGGCCATCGGGCACGGGAGTTCGCGCTGCTTTCGCCGCGTCTGGATGCGGTTGAGGCGGAACGCATGGGGCTGGTGAACCGGGTTGTCGAGGACCAGGACCTGGAAGCCGCGACCGCCGACATCGCCGCCCGGCTCGCCGCCGGGCCCGGCATTACCCAGGGCCACATCAAAGCCAATCTGAATGCCGCCGAGCAGGGTGCCACTCTGGCGCAGGTGCTCGATCAGGAATCGTTGCGCCATATCCGCTGCGCCTATACCGAGGATCACAACGAAGCCGCCAAAGCGTTCGTGGAAAAGCGCCCCCCTGTGTTCCAGAACCGCTAGACAATCGTCGTGGCGCGGCGGATATCCGCTATAGGGCGCTATCACCGACAGGAGATCGAACATGGATTACCAGGATATCGACTACAGCGTGGAAGGCCATGTGGCCACCATTACTCTTAACCGTCCGGACAAGCTGAATGCCTGGACCCACGCCATGGAGCGTGAGATGCGCACGGCCATCGACGGCGCCGTGGACGATCAGCAGGTGAGAGCGATCGTGATTACCGGTGCAGGACGCGGTTTTTGTGCCGGTGCGGACATGACCCTGCTCAGCGGCGCCGCCGAAGGCACCCGTGAGAGCCGCTCGGAATCGAGCATGGCCGGCGAGGCTGACCAGCCGGAGGCAAACTTCGAGCGCAAATTCAGCTACTTATTGCGCGTGCCGAAACCGGTGATCGCGGCCATCAACGGCCCGGTGGCGGGAATCGGCCTGTGCATGACGCTGTTTTGCGATTTTCGGATCATGGCGGACAACGCCAAGGTCACCACCGCGTTCGCACGCCGCGGGCTGATCGCCGAGCATGGCATTTCCTGGATGCTGCCGCGCCTGGTCGGGCCCATGAACGCGCTCGACTTGCTCTATTCCGGGCGCTTGGTGCCGGCACAGGAAGCACAAAACATGGGGTTGGTGAAAACCTTGCCCTCCGAAGGTTTTCTGAAAGCGGTGCAAACCATGGCCGAGGAGATGGTGACGCTGTCTTCGCCACGATCAATCGGCGTGATTAAACGTCAGGTTTTCGATGGCCTGTTCCAATCGTTGGCTCAGGCCTGGGACGTGGCGGATCAGGAAATGCTGGCTTCGTTCGACAGTGACGACTTCAAAGAAGGCGTGGCCCATTTCCTGGAAAAGCGGGAGCCGTCGTTCACCGGACGCTGAACGACCACGTCAATGCCTTGGGAGGGCGACATTGAATGGACGCCATTGATACGCCACGGATACAGGCTTTCCGACGTGAGGTCAGAGACTTCGTCGCCGGGCAGCTTCCGGAAGCGATAAAACAACGTACCCGTCAGGGCTTTCACGTCAGTAAGGAGGACATGCGCGACTGGACCGCGATACTGCACCGCCAGGGGTGGTCCGCGCCGCACTGGCCGACGGCTTATGGCGGCACGGATTGGTCGCCATTGCAGCGCATGGTGTTCGATATCGAGCTTGCTCTGGGCTGGGCGCCGGCGCCCAGCCCGTTCGGCCTCCATCTGATCGGCCCGGTGATCTACACCTTTGGCACCGAGCAGCAGAAGCAACGATACCTGCCTGGCATTCTGGACGGCTCTCAATTCTGGTGCCAAGGCTATTCCGAGCCCAATGCCGGGTCGGATCTGGCTTCATTGCGCACTTCGGCCCGTCGCCACGGTGATCGCTATATCGTCAATGGACAGAAAATCTGGACCAGCCAGGCACAGTACGCCGACATGATTTTCTGCCTGGTGCGTACCGACGGCTCAGGCAATAAGCAAAGTGGTATCAGCATGCTGCTGATTGATATGAACACGCCGGGTGTAACGGTTCGGCCGATCATTACACAAGACATGTCCCACTACGTTAACGAGGTCTTCTTCGAAGACGTGGAAGTGCCGGCTGATAACCTGATTGGCGAAGAAAACGCCGGCTGGCGTTACGCCAAATTCCTGCTCGAAAACGAACGCACCGCCAGTGCCTATTTGCCACAGGCCAAGCAGGACATGAATCGCCTGCGCGAGATGATCGGTGCTCTTGAAGGCGAGCACGGGCCTTTGTCTGAAGATCCGGTACTGGACAGCCAATGCGCGGAGCTGGAACTCGAATTGGCGGCCCATGAGATGACCATCTACCGGATTCTCACCGATAACGCCCGGAGCCCGTCGGCGGCGGCCGCCTCGATGATCAAGATCCGAGGCGCCCGGTTGCAGCAGCGTTTGTCTTCGCTCTGGAACGAAGTGCTTGGTGTGCATGCGCTCCCTTTGTTCACGCCCGGCGCGGACTCTTCTTACGGGGAGCCTGGCGCCGCCGGCGCGATGTCCCAGTTTCTGATTCGTCGCGCGGTGTCGATCTATGGCGGCACCAATGAGATTCAGCACAGCATTATCGCCAAGCGGGGGCTGCATTTATGACGGTGCGAAGCATGGATAACGGTATGCCCGGGCGCGCTGAATTACGGCTTGGGCTGGGTGAGGACGAGCTGCAGTTCAAGGCCAGTGTTGAGCGTTTGCTTGCGAGAGACTATGGGTTCGAGCGCCGTCGAGCGGCCTTGGCCAACGGCGGGTTCGACCCGGATTTCTGGCAACAACTCGCTGAGTTGGGTTGGTTGGGCGCCTGCTTTCCCGAGCCCCTGGGCGGCTATGGGCAGTCGGCCAATGAGGCGCTGATCCTGCTTGAGCAGTTCGGCCGCGCTCTGGTGCTGGAACCCTTGCTTGGCGCCGTGTTGGTGCCCGGGGCGGCATTATTGGCCGGGGGCAGGGCGGATGCGCACGGTGCGCTTATCGACGGTTTGATCGCCGGTGAGCGCCGATTGGCGTTGGCGTGGAGTGAACAAGGGCGACGAGGCGCGCGCCGGCCGCGACTAACCAGCGCGGTTCGCGATCAGCGTGGCTGGTGCGTCAACGGCGTTAAGCAAACCGTATTGAATGCTCCGCTGGCGGATACGCTGCTGGTCTCGGCGATAGCCGGTGAGGACAGCGTGTTGTTATTGGTGCCCCATGACGCGCCAGGGGTGTCGCTGATTGAGTACACCACCATTGATGGCCAGCCGGCGGCCGATCTGAGGTTCACGAATGTGGTGTTGCCGGACGACGCCCTGGCGGCTGGCCCAGAGTGCTGCGAACGTGCCATGGACGCGGCCATGAATTGGGGCGCCGCCGGTGCCTGTGCCGAGGCGTTGGGGGCGATGGACGCGGCCCTGGAGCTGACTCTTGAGTACACCGGCACCCGCCAACAATTTGGGCAGAAACTGAGCGGTTTTCAGGTGATCCAGCATAGATTGGCGGCAATGGCCACGGAACTGGAATACAGCCAGGCCCTACTGCCGTTGCTGGCAGCGCATCTAGATGGCAACGGCGCTGATCGCTCGGCGCAGATCGCTGGCATCCAAGCGCGCATTGTTGGCAGCGCCCGCTGTGTCGTGGCTGATGCGGTACAACTGCACGGCGGCATCGGCGTGACGGACGAAGCAGCGATCAGTCATTGTTTTCGGCGCGTGACGGCTCTGGAACAGGCCTGGGGAAGCGCTCGCCAGAACCTGGAACGGTATCGACAGGGGCGGCAAGGTTACGATCCGTTACTGCTCCAATGAGCCGCTATGAACACGCTCAATTGCATCCCGACTCTTTATAAATGCCCCTCCGGCCCCACTTAGAGGGGCACTGTGTGCTGTCCGGGAGGCCTGATGACCGCGTATTCGATTCTTGATCTTTGCCCGATCCTGCGAGGTGGTGACGCCTCGCAGGCCCTTCGTCATTCTCTGGATCTGGCTCGCCAGGCAGAGCAGTGGGGTTACACTCGATTCTGGCTGGCGGAGCACCACAATATGCCCGGTGTCGCCAGTTCTGCCACCAGCGTGCTGATCGGCCATATCGCCGCCGGCACCCAGCGTATCCGGGTTGGCTCCGGCGGCGTGATGTTGCCCAATCATGCTCCGCTGGTGATCGCCGAGCAGTTCGGTACGCTCGAGGCCCTGCACCCGGGTCGCATCGATTTGGGGCTGGGGCGCGCGCCGGGCACGGATATGGAAACCGCCCGTGCCCTGCGCCGCGATCTGAACAGCAATGCCATGCAGTTTCCCCAGGATGTGGCGGAGTTGCAGCAGTACCTGGGCGATCCGCAGCCCGGGCAGCGGGTCAAAGCGGTGCCTGGCAGCGGCAGCAAGGTGCCGCTGTGGTTGCTCGGCTCGAGCCTGTTCAGCGCCCGTCTGGCGGCGGAGATGGGGCTGCCGTTCGCGTTTGCCTCGCACTTCGCGCCGGAGGCCCTGCTGGATGCCCTGGCGGTGTATCGGCACCATTTCCAGCCCTCCGCGCAGTTGCAAAAGCCCCACGCCATGGCCGGGGTCGGCGTGTTCGCCGCCGACAGCGACGAGCAGGCCAATTATCTGTTTTCCTCGGTGCAGCAACAATTCACCAACCTGCGGCGCGGCAATCCGGGCCCGCTGCCACCGCCGCGTGAGGATATGGACCAGTTCTGGTCACCGATGGAAGCGCACGGCGTTCGCCAGGCACTTCAGTACTCCATGGTAGGCAGCCGTGACACGGTCAGCCGGCGATTGCGCGAGTTCCGCGATATGACCCAGGTGGATGAACTGATGATCACCAGCGGTATTTTCGACCACGAGGCCCGTCTGCGCTCGTTCGAGACCGCCGCCGACATCTGCCGCAACGAGCTCAACTGAGCAGCCCGGTCGTGCTACCTTTCAAGGTGCGCCGCGTCGGCGCGTTCACTGGGAGGCAAGCATGACCGAGACCCGTTTCACCATTCCCGTGTTGCTCGGTTCGGTGCGCCGTGACCGCCAGGGCATCAAGGCGGCGCGCTGGGTGCTGCGTGCGCTGGAAGCGCGTGGCCATCAGGGCGAGCTGGTCGATCCGATGACGCTCGACCTGCCGTTGCTGGACCGTATGTATAAAGAGCATGCGCCGGGCCAAGCGCCGGAAAACCTGCAACGCCTGGCCGAACTGTATGGCCGCGCCGATGGCTTTATCATCGTCAGCGGCGAATACAACAACGGCATTCCGCCGGCGCTGAAGAACCTGCTCGATCATTTTCTGGAAGAATATTTCTGGCGTCCCTCGGGGATTGTCTGCTACTCCGCTGGCCGCTTCGGCGGGGTGCGCGCCGCCATGCAGTTACGCATGACGCTGGCCGAATTGGGCATGCCCAGCGTGCCCAGCCTGATGGCGGTGCCAGGCATCGGTGATGCGCTGGATGAGCAGGGCAACGCCGACGATGCCCGTCTGGACAAATCGCTGCGTCGCTTTCTTGATGAACTCCTTTGGTACGCCGGGGCCCTGCGCCATGGGCGCGGGCAGGGCACGCCCTACTAGGGAAGCGCTGAAACCCTTCAGGTCATCAGGTCAGGCGGCGGCGCGCGGCATGGGGCGGCCGGTGGCCTTGTTCAGACACCAGCTGTCGGCGCTGCCGTCCACCGTCACGCCGCCCACCCAGCGGCGCGGCGGGCGGCTGTTCAGCCAATTGCGATGACCACTGAGAATCTCGTGCCCGTGGCTGGTGATGGTCAGCAACTGGTCCTGCCAGGGCTGGCCGGTGTCGCCCTGGCGTTGCAGGGGTGGATTGTCGCCTTGCATTAAGGGCTGCAATAGCCACCAGAACATGGTATCGCCCAGGTAGGGCAGCGGTTCGCGTTCGCGCACCAGGGCGGAGAACACATCGCCGGCACGGATCGGACCACGTTCGGCCACCAGTTGCACGGCCAGTTGCTCGCTGAGCCCCAGGCCGGTGTCTTCATCGGGCAGTTCGAGAAGGTGCCGGCGCAGGGCGCGCCCCATCATTGGCATCGATGGCGTCAACCGTTGGGAGAGCCGGTCCAGCCGTTTTGGGGTGTCCGCGCTGATCGCACGCCACGCCTTGCGGCCCAGCGCCAGCGCGTCCTGGTCCACCTGGCGGCGCCGTTGCCACAGCCAGCCCAGCACGTCCGGTGCCAGTTGCCCCAGACCGACGAAGCGTTTGACGCCGGGGATGGAATCCACCGCGATGATCTCCACCTGACAGGTCCGCGGCCATTCGCCGATGCGGTGCAGCAGGTAGGAAAGAATCAATTGATCATAGCTGTCGTGTTCGAACCAGAGCACCACCCGCTGACACCGTGAGGCGTCGTCAAGGCCCTGGTATTCGCCGCGTTGGCGATCGAGGGTCTCGGTGCTGTCCAGCCCGAAGGCGGAAGCCAGAAATCGCGCGCGCTCCTCGATCTGACACTCGGTACTTTGTTCCTGCACGGGGCCGATGCAAAACGGATCGGTAAAAGCGTGATAGCGCCCGTTCAACCCGGTGCGCGGCAACGTCGATTGCAGGTCGGAGCCGCAGCGAATGTGCATGGTCTCGACGCCCTCGTCGATATGGCGCCCGTTATGCTGCAGGCGCACCTGGTCCAATTCGCGCACATGCTGTTCAAAGCGCGTCCAATTGCGAAAGCCGAAATCCCGCGCCACCAGATTGCGGGCTTCGCGCACACCCGGCGTGCCTCCTCCCCCGACACCGGCCAGACGCATACGAAGTTCACTGTCGCCAGCGCGGGCGTTATCCAGTAAACGTTCTGCCTGCTCCTGCAACTGGTCGATCTCGAAACGTCCGTTCTCTAAGCCGGGTGGCCCGTTTTCCGCATTGGGTGGAGAGGACTCGGCGTGCTCAGCCATACAAAATCCTGGTGGATGGACAATGACTCCAGCGGCGGGCGGTCGTGAAGTCCCATGGCTTAACCATTGGCCATAGGCGTCGACCTGTCAACGCGATCATGGCGTGCGGTGGTGTTTTTGGCGGGTTGTTTATAAATCTTTTACCGCAGCAACAAATTCCGGGGTATGAGGAGCAGGTTGCGACGACGCATACCGTTGTGAAAGCAGAGTGAAACCACTGTAGGGAAAGCGATGATTGTAAAAAAAATTCAGAAAATTTAAAAATACTCAGCGATGGGTCAAGGCGATTTCCAGGAGACGGTAGCCCGCTGCTTCCAGCGCTTTCAGACTGGCCTCGTCCTGCCAGCGATACTCCTGGGGCAACCGCACCGGCAGACCCAGATACGGCCGGATCAGGCCGGCGGCCAGATCGCGGGTGGGCCGGCGTGGATAGAATACCGCATAGACCTTCTTCTCCCCGCGCGGGTCCTCCAGGGTAACCGCCCAGGCATGCTGCTCGTGCATCGCTCCTCCTGGACCCGCGCTCAAGCCCGGCGGGTCGGCGATGTTAAAATGCCACTATCGCGTCGCGACGTCTGTAAGCTTGAACCTAAGCGTTTGTAAGAGATTGACGATAATGGCGGAACCGAGCGTCGGGGAGCAGGCACAGCGCATCCGACAGGACAGGCATAAAGAGGGGGCGGCCTGCAAGGCAGAGAGGGGCATCGGGGGATGGTGCCGGAAAGAGGAATCGAACCTCCGACCTACTGATTACGAATCAGTTGCTCTACCGACTGAGCTATTCCGGCGTAAACACAGGATCCGGCCACGGGGGCCAGCAAAGCGCGCTAGTTTAGCAGGAACCGGCGCGCTGACAAGGGCGTGCTGTTGACGTCCGAGGCCAGACGTCCGGCCTTTCGGAAACCGCGCGCGACCGGACCCACGCCCTCCCAATCCAGGTCTTCCAGCGCGGCAAGCGGGTCGGGTGGCGTGCCAGCGTGCTGCGCGAAGCCTGCCGGCCCGACGATTGTGGATCAGCAGCGCTGCAGCCCGGCTTTTCAAGGGTCGTTGCTCTGGTCCGGGGCGCCGGGGTCGGCGAGCGCGCCAGGCAGCCGCCAGCGTACCAGGACCTGATTATAAAGCGCCCAGAGGGTGTCGCCTCGCCATGAGAAAGTGAGCGCCTTGGGCGCGCCCCAGGCGCCGCCGCGCGGCTGCACTGGCGTGACGGCGCGCTGGATGTCCCACAGGGCCAGGCTGGCGGGTTGCCGCGGCCCGGCGTCCGCCGCCATCGCCAACAGCGCGCCGCCCCCGGAGCGGGCGGCGGCGAGCACCGGCGCGTCGCCGAGCACGGCGGAAAAGCTGGCGGTGTCGCCGCTCAAGCCAGTGATGCGCATGCCATTGAGGCGGCCCCCCTCGTTGCTTTTTAGTTGGGAGCTTCTCTGTCCGGAGCCGCTCTGGCCGGAGCCGTCCCGCTCAAAAGTGGTCGCCAGCCACCCGGCGGACGGCGCGCCCAGGGCGGGGATGCGGCCGGTGCGGCCGAACTGCTCCTGATCGTCGCCCGGGTGGCCGAAGCGGTGGGGCAGGGCGATCACGGTTTCGACGCGGCCGTTGCCGGTATTGAGCCGGGCGAGGCTGGTGCTGTCCTCCACCCACCAGCCGGCGCCGCGCCAGTGGGCCAGTCGCAGGCGGCCAGGCACCATGTCCGCCCGGGTGGCCCGCGCCGCTCGGGAGAAGCGCCAGGGCCGGGCCGGCTCGCCGACCGGATCGTAGCGGTCCAGGGTGTCGCGGGTGCGCGCGCCCAATCCCAGGTGGTGGTGATAAAAGCGCGGCAGTGAATCCTCGCCGAGCCGCCAGACCACGGCGGTATCGAAATCGGGCTCTTGTGGGTCACTGAAGTGGGTGGGAAAGGCGTCCAGGCTCTGGTCCGCCGGTCGGTAGCGGTACAATTGCATCGGCTGCCCGGCTTCGGGCGCCGCCAGAAACCAGACCTGCTGGCCTTTTTCATCCAGGTAGAGTTGGCGCAGCCCCCGTGCGCCACGCCAGAGCAATCGCACCTGTGGCTGATCCGGGCTCAGGCGCCACAGGCCAACACTGACGCCACGGTCGTCACGCACCCGGGCGGCGATCAGCAGATCGCTGCCCGGCAGGGTGATCAGAGCGCGTGGCAGATAGCTGTCACGGTCGGTGGCGCCGAGCAGCGCGCGCCAGTCCAGGGTGTCCGGTTGCAGCACCGGAGCGGCCGCGTCCGGGCGTCGAAAATCCGCGCGCGGTGGCGGCTCCGGTGACGTCACCGGGGCGACCCAGGGCGTTGGCGTTTGGTTGAATCGTACCGCCGCCTCCGGGGCGCTGGCATCGATCGCCGCCAGCACGGCACGCAACGCCTCGGCGGGCACCAGCCCGCGGGTCAGCGAAGGGCGCTGGCCGCCGAACAGATCGAACAAGTCTCTCCAGTGGTAGTTCGGATTGGGGTAGGTGTCGGTGCGCTGGATGCGAATCGCGGTGGCGGGCAGGCCAAGCGCCTCGCCGGCGTCGTCCAGGTGGACGATCAGCTCCGTGGAGGAGCGGCGCAACAGGCCATAGCGGCGTGTTTTGCCACCGTGGGCGGAGGCGTATTGCCGTTGCAGCTCGGCGACCTTGATGCGGGCCTGGGGCACGCTGAACGCATCGGCGCGCTCGCGGGCCAGCCGGGTTTGCAGTTCCTGCTCACCAATGGCGCCGTCGGCCAGCGCGGCGCGCAACCGCGGTTCGCTGTTGTCGGCGACCACGGCGGCGCGCCATGCCGGGTGGCGCGACATCATCACCGCGCCCCAGCCTTCGCGCTGATAGGCCAGCGGCGACGTGGTGTCGGTGAGGGTGATGCCGATCTCCGCCAGGGCCTCGCCCAGCGCCGGGCGCAGTCGGGCGTACGGCGCCTGAACCAGGATCTCCATGGCGTTTGCCGCTTGCAGCGGTTCGCTCCAGGCCAGCACCGATTCTCCGTGGCGTACCGCCGGCACCTCGGCATCGAGCACTTCGCCGGCACCGACCAGTCGCCAGGCGCGGCTGTTGTCGGGAAAGCCCGGCGGGCCATTACCGAAGGTTGGGCCGGCGCTGAGCAGCGCCAGGGCAAGCAAAGCAAGGCAGGCGGCGTGGCGCCTCTTGGCGGGGTATGCCGGCGTGACCCGGGTCATGGGCTCTCCGTGGCGGTTCGCGGTCGGTGCTTTTGGCCCGGCTACGTTAGGGCGCGCGCTGCCGTCTGTCCAGGTTCCCCAGTTCCTGATGCCCGCTTTGCGACGCGTCGCCGCCACCGGATTACTGTTGCCGGATGCCCGCCAGCTTGCGCGCCTGCCATTTTTTCTTTTCCACTTCCATGCCACGCAGAATCTGAATGCGCTGCGCCTGCGGGCTGCCGGCGCCGTGCATGGATTCGGTCAGGTAGCCCACCGCGTTGCGGCCCAGGGTCATGTTCTCGATCAGCCGCAGAATGCGCATGCGGTCTTCGGTGGCGATGTCATCGCGCCCTTTCAGGAAGCGGCGAATGATGGCGCCCGCTTCCTCGTTGTTGAGGTCCTGTTCGCTGGGCATGGTGGCAACGATGCCGCCGGCCAGATCCTGGGCCAGCCGGGCGATCTCGTAGGGGAAGCGGGTGACGTTGTGCTTGCACACGTTGGCGAGCATGGCGTCATTCATATAGATGCCGCTGGCCAGCGGCTTGGCCTCGTGGGAGCTGGCGATGCCCGAAGAGAAAATGGTCTCGTTGAGGTGCACCATTTCCACCAGTTTGTCCTTGATGTGGCTGATGTTTTCCACGCCGTTGTAATCGGCGATGGTGGCGGCGGCGCCCACCATCACATCGCCAAGGCCGGTTTTGCACACATAGCTGGCCCGGTGGTAGGCGGTGAACCGGGCGACCATGTCCTGGGCGAATTCGTACTCGCCGTCCATCAGTACGTGTTCATGGGGAATGAAGACGTCCTCGAAATAGACCCACACTTCCTGGCCGCCGTATTGCGCGTTGCCCTGGTCGATGTCGCCGCCCTCCATGGACCGCGTATCGCTGGCCTGGCGACCATAGATATAGGTGATGCCCTCGGCATCGCCGGGGATCATGCCGACCACCGCGTAGTCGCGGTCGTGTTCGCCCAGGTTCATGGTCGGCATCACACAGATCCAATGCTGGTTCCAGCCGCCGGTCATGTGCGCTTTCACACCACGCACGAAAATGCCGTCGTCGTTACGGCCGGACACATGCAGGAACATGTCCGGGTCGCTTTGTTCGAACGGACGCTTGCTGCGATCGCCTTTCGGGTCGGTCATGCCGGCGGCGATCAGGACATTGTGACGCTGCGCCCGTTTGAGAAAATCCAGGTAGCGCTGGTGGTAGCCGGTGCCGTGTTTTTCATCAATGTCCCAGGTGATCGAGTGCAGTACGCTGAGCGTGTCCAGGCCGGTGCAGCGCTGAAAACAGGTGCCGGTGATCTGGCCCAGCCGGCGCTGCATGCGGTTCTTCATCACCAGGTCATCGGCGCAGTTGGGCATATGCAAAAAGCGGTTGACCCGGGCATCGATCAGCGGCGAGTGGGCGGTGGCCAGCTCCGGATCGTCGAGGGCCAGATCGTAGGTGGCGCGCAGTGCGTTGATGCTGGGCCGGATAATCGGATGATCGGCGGGCTCCTCGATCAGCTCGCCAAACAGAAACAACCGGGTACCACGCCCTTTCAGGCTATCGATGTACTGTTCGCCAGTTTCGATCACGGGCATGCGCTGCCAGCGTGTTTCGGCGCTTTCAATGGCTCTCTCATTGGCATGATCAATCGGGCCGGCGGGACGGTCGGAAACGGGGGGGCGGACGGCGCTCATGGGGTTCTCCTGGCTGGCCGGTGCGGGCACCGGTGGCTTTGTTTTTCTCTTGTAGGGCAAAGAGTAAACGGGATGTTCACCCCGGCAATGGCGAAAACGTACATTGTGCCGTGCGGTCAAGCCGTGGCGGTCCGTGCGGTAGGCGCGCCATTCGGGTTGCGATAGCGCGCTATCGCCATGGCGGGTGACGGCGCGCACAAAGCGGCGTGGGTGGCTATTCGCCGTGGGCCGGGTTGCGGGCAAGACCGGCTACCATCAAGGCGGCGATCAGGTTAGTGATCAGGCTGGCGGTAATGGCGAGGGTATAGCTGTGGCTTACGTCGTAGGCGAAGCCGGCGGCGCTGGGGCCGATCAGGGTGCCCAGCGCGACGCTGGTGTAGAGCACACCGATGATGCCGCTGACGTTGCGGCCACCAAAATAGTCCATCACGATGGCGGGCAGCACGGCGACAAAACCGCCATAGAAGATTCCGTAACTGAACGCGAACGCGCCCAGGCCCGCCAGCCCGGTGCAGAACAGCCAGATTAACAGCGACAGCGCCATGCCGGCGAACATGGTCATCAGGGCCCGGTGACGACCGATGCGGTCGGCCAGGCTGCCGAGAAAAAAGCGTCCGGCGGTGCTGCCAATGCCGATTAGCCCTAGCAACATGGCGGCTGCAGCGGGTGAGTGGCCCTGGTCCAAGGAAAAAGGAACCAGATGCACGAACGGCACAAACAGCCCGAACGACGCCACCAGGCAGGCGCCATACAGCGCCAGGAAGGGCCGCGAGCGAACCGCATCGAGAATGGCCAGATCGGAGACCGGCGCCGGGCGGGCGTCTGCCAATGGCACGTCGCCGTCCGGGTGCAGGCCGCGTCCACTCGGGTCGTTTTCGATCAGGAACGCCAGCGTCACGCCGACCAGCGCGGCGACTGCGCCGAGCACCAGATAGGCATTGCGCCAGCCGAACGCTTCAATCAGCACGGTGGCCAGCGGTGGCATTATCAGCGTGCCGACGCCGATGCCGCTCACCGCGATACCCGAGGCAAACCCGCGCCGCCGCGAAAACCACCGCTGCACCGCGCCAATCGCCGGCACATAGGAACAACCAATACCCAGGCCCACGCCCAGTCCATAGGCCAGATAGACCTGGACCAGGGATTGGGCGATGCCAGCTGCCGCCAGACCGGCGCCGGTGAGCAGCATGCCGAACATCGCCAGCGGCCGTGAGCCAAACCGGTCGGCCAGCGGGCCGGTGATCATGCCAAGGCTGAAATAGAGAAAGCCGGCCAGGGAAAACACCAGCGAGACCGAGCCTCGGGAGGCATCAAAGTCCCGCTGCAGCGATTCGACGAAGGCACTGAAGGTATAGGCGCTGCCAAAGCCAACCAGGGTGACCGTGAAGGCCCCGGTCACGACCCACCAGCCATGAAACAGGCGGGGCTTATCGGTGGAGGTGGGGTGGGCCATGCCGGCTCCTTTTTTTAGGTTCATCGCGGATTAGCGGGAAGCATCTTTTGGCTCGCGGCTGGGCCGCTCCATTGGGGGCGCGGGACAAGGCCGGTGCCTTCCGGGACCGCTCAAGCCCCGCAAGCGGGCCCGGCCACC
>TARA_R110001606_G_scaffold35733_3_pt1 | contig 29925 bp, 24 predicted proteins | sample TARA_R110001606 | Tara Oceans TARA_R110001606 (sample SAMEA4398315) | marine metagenome | biome: Polar Biome; feature: [SRF] surface water layer (ENVO:00010504); material: water (ENVO:00002006), including particulate matter (ENVO:01000060) such as... | depth 5 m
AAAGGCGAGTTCACTGGTGGTATGTTAGAAGGTGCATACTACGATTTAAGTGGTACGGTCGGCTTTAATGAATCTCGTTACTTTATCTACGACACTATTAATGCGTCATTAGGTCCTGATAGTCCGCGTGATTTTAGCCCAGGTAAATACTCACAATTAGAGAAAAACTTTAATTTTGATTTATCAAAAGGCTTTGATTTTGATCTAGCATACGATGTGAACATAGCCGGTGGCCTTGAATGGCACGAGGAAACATTTACAGTTACCTCTGGCGATGTAGCATCATTTACAGCAGGCCCACTAACGGATCAAGGTTTTGGTATCGGTTCAAATGGTTTCCCTGGCTTTAAACCATCTGACGCTGGTGAATATACTCGTCGCAACTACGCGGCTTATCTTGATATTGAAGCCCCATTTACTGAAGAGTTCTTAATGGGTTTAGCCCTACGCTATGAAGACTATGATACGTTTGGCTCTACTGTTAACTATAAATTGATGGCTCAATATCACTTAACCGATGATTTAAATGTTCGTGGTTCAATCAGTTCAGGCTTTCGCGCGCCTACAGTTGGCCAAGCCAATGTAAGTAACGTGCAAACAAACCTAAGCAGTGGCGTATTGGTCGACTCTGCTTTACTACCACCGACCAATCCAATTGCGGTACAGTTAGGCGGTACAGAGCTTGAGCCTGAAGAGTCGCAAAGTTATACCTTTGGCGCGGTATACACCATCGGTGAAGTATTTCTAACCATTGATTATTACAATATCCAAGTTGATGACCGTATTAGTCAATCTGATAAAATCGAGCTGAGTCAAGCTGATAAAGATACGCTTGAAGCCGCTGGTGTGCCAAACGTGCAAAGCTTAGCGCAAGTAAGCTTCTTTACTAATGACTTTGATACCACAACTCAAGGTATAGACTTTGTAGCAAACTATGCCACAGATTTACTCGGTGGTAGCTCAACATTTAGTTTAGCTTACAACTGGAATGAAACTGAGGTTACTCGCTCAACTAATATTACTGGGGTGTTTAAAGTAAGCCGTTTAGAAAATGACTTACCAAATCACCGTGGTACGCTTAGTTGGTCACAACAATGGGAAAGTTTCTCAATGTTTACTCGTGCAAATTATTTTGGTGAATACCAAGGTGTGCATGTAGATTATGACGATACAGCAAAAATGGCAGATGCGGCAATTACGCTCGACGCTGAAGTAACTTACTTTTTGAATGATTCGATTAGTTTCTCAGTCGGCGCACAAAACCTGCTCGACCAAGAAGCAGAGAAACTTGATTTTACCGTGGCACCTAATAATAACTGGGGTGGTAAATACTATGAAACTTCGCCATATGGTATAAACGGCGGCTTCTATTATGCCAAAGCAACTTATACGTTTTAATCATAATTAAGCGTTGAAAAGAAAGGCGAAATGCTCAAGACATTTCGCCTTTTTCGTGCTATACCCAAATAATAAATATAGTAATTAAAAAATAAAAAAAGTGATGTATGTTGCTAAAAAAAGCTAACCAACTACTTGCCGAAAACAAACTCCAAGAAGCGGAGTTTCACTATAAAACCTTGCTTGAAAGTGATCCCCAAAATGGCGAAGCGCTATTTGGTTTGGGCCGTATTGCCCTGCGCTTAGAGCGCTTTGATGCTGCAGTTTATTTATTACAAAGAAGCTGTGAACGTCTACCTAATATGTTGGAGCCACTGCACGCGTTAGCGGATGCATTTAATGGCGTTAATTCGCCAAATGATGCATTAACCGTACTGGAGTATGCAAAAAGCATTGCTAGTCATAACCCAGAGCCACACTATTATCTCGCACAACATTATTTAACCCATGGCGAATTAGATAAAGCACATACCACCTTTGCACAAGCACTAAGTATTGGTTTATATCCGGTCACTGCTTATATTTTATTTGAACTGGTACAACTTGGCCGCTTTGATCAACAGCATAACTACATCAGTAACTTGCATCATTTACTCACACAAACCAATAATTTACGTTTAAAAATGGTTTGTTATTACGCCTTGGCAAAAAGTTATGATCAACTCAATGATATAGAACAAGCTGTAAATTATTATAAACTAGCCAATAAATTGCAGCTGCAATTGAGTAGCTTCAACACTGAACAATTAACGCCGTTTTATCAAAGTATTATGCGTTATAACCCAAAAAGTTTATTTGCCACTATCAAGCCTGGATTTACTGGTACTGTTACGCCCGTTTTTATTATTGGCATGCCACGCAGTGGCTCAACATTATTAGAACAAATGTTAGCTTCACATAGTGAATTTGCAAGCCTTGGGGAAGATCGCTGTATTAGCTCGCAAGTTGTTGCATTCATAGAGCAACAAACCAAGTTGTCCTACCCTGAATGTATCAGCGCACTAACACCGCAACTGATTGAGCAAGCGCGGGCTCTTTATATCGCACGGTTAAAACAAGCAAAACCTATTCGCGCGTTTATGATCAACAAATTGCCCGCTAATTATCAATCGTTAGGGCTTATCTATTTATTGTTTCCAAATGCTAAGTTTATTAACTTGCAGCGCGATTTTAATGCCACAGCTTGGTCCGTTTATAGTAATTACTTTGCAGAAAATGAACCTTATTTTTGCTCATTACCTGAATTTAAACGTTACTATGATTTATACCAAGGTTTGATGACGCATTGGCAACAAGCAATACCTTCGGCTATCTTAGATGTTCATTATGAGCAACTGATCAGCGAGCCGCGCGATACGTTAAAAAGCGTATTTACATTTTTAGGTACCGCATTTGAAGCACAATGTTTAGACTTTTATAAATCAAAAAAACCAGTTACCACGCTTAGCAAAGCAGCTGTACGAAAACCGCTACATAACCGTGCAATAGAACACTGGAAACGTTTTGAAACGCCACTCAGGGCGTTGCTGAATGACGCTCAAACCACGTCACTAGATCCTTAAATTGATCTGCTTTAGCACTAGCGTGCGTTAACATATTAATATGATCGTAATCATATTGATGGCCGTGTTTTTTCCCGTACATTTGCAGGTGTTGAATACCAGTACCTGACTCGGCAATAAATTTTTCAATATCAATTTGTTGTGCAAGCGCTTTGTCTTTCACCCCCCCTATGTGTAAGGTCGGTGGCAAACTTAAGCCAGCCACAGCTTGCGCGTAATCAAACCCGTCGTCGCTATCTAACCATGGTTTACGTTTAGCCCATTGCATACTTTGATAATGCGACTTTTTAGTTTCATCATCACTGCCCCACTTGAGTCTTTTGGCGGGTAAATAACCATGTTTTTTAGCCAGTATTGGCGCTAAAAAATACCAAATCAAATTTCCTTGAAGGTATTTTTGTGGATGATGATTATAAAGCGAGCGTTTAGTACCAAAGTAAGCACATGCTTTTACATCATTGATATACTGTGGGAAACGCGCAAACACACTATTCATTAATACACCACCCCAGGAATGGGCTACCCAATACGCTGGTGGTCTACCTTCACGCTCGGTAATTTTAGCAATAAAAGCGGGAATATCTTCAATAATAGCTTCGGTTTGGCCATAGTGAGCATGCTTTGAGATAGCCGGTTTGCTGTCACCACGACCTCGTAGATCAGCCACATAACACACATATCCTTGCTCAGCTAAAAAAGGTGCTAAACCCTTATTTGAATGCGTATAAAATATTTTGCCATTTTCAACAGCACCATGCATAAACAACACAGCTGGCCCAGCGGCTTTGCTGTTATCTGCTATGCGGCGCAAATGTAATGTTTGTAGCTCAGTTAGTTTAATAAATACTGATTCTTGTACGATCGCCATTTCAGTTCCTTGTTGTCATTGTTATGAACCGCAACTCATCCTACCAGTAATTTAAACAAGATCACACGTCAATGTGTTTCTCTGGTAAAATAACTTTTTTGTTTGTTAAGCTAATTATTTGTTATGAAATCAACACCATTAAAATCAAAACTACACCCTCGAAATCGCCATAACAAAGGCTATGATTTAGACTACCTAAGTATTAAAGTGCCCACTTTAAAACCATATATCGTGCTTACTCCCAATGGTACTAAAAGTATTGATTTTAGTGATAACAAAGCAGTAAAAACGCTTAATCAAGCACTTTTGCAAGCGTACTATAACGTTGATTTTTGGGATATACCTGAACACAACCTTTGCCCACCGATTCCAGGACGCGTTGATTACATTCACTACTTAGCCGATTTACTAGCAAACGATAATCAAGGCGTTATACCTCAAGGCAGACAAGTTAAAGTGCTGGATATAGGTACTGGTGCGAACATAATTTACCCGTTACTAGCAAGCCATGAATATAACTGGAGCGTCACAGGCTCAGATATAGATCCGAGCGCTGTAAAATTAGCCAAACAAATCGTACAATTTAATAATCGCAAAATTACCGTCAAGCTACAAAAGCAGTCGCAGCATATTTTTCAGGGGGTAATAAATGCAAAAGAGCTTTTTCATATTACATTGTGTAACCCTCCTTTTCATGCCAGTGAACAACAAGCAGCTCAAAGTAGCGAGCGGAAATGGAAAAACTTAGGCAAAGCCCCTAAATCGGCTTTAAATTTTGGCGGGCAACATAATGAGCTTTGGTGTGAAGGTGGCGAAGCGCAATTCATTTGTACCATGATCGATGAAAGTGCCCTATTTGCTGAGCAGTGTATGTGGTTTACCTCTTTAGTTTCAAAAAAAGAAAACTTAGCCACGTTACAAGCACAATTAAAAACACACCCTGTGGCTGAAGTTAAAATCATTGAAATGGCGCAAGGCCAAAAAGTGAGTCGCTTTATTGCGTGGAGTTATTTTGATCAACAAACTCGCCAAGAGATCAGCCAGCAATTTACACAACCGGAGATATCATGATTGATTTTCGTTCTGATACTGTCACTAAGCCCTGCGCTAAAATGCGCGAAATTATGTTCAACGCCCCTTTAGGTGATGATGTATATGGTGATGATCCCAGTATTAATAAATTAGAAAGCGTTGCAGCACAGCGTCATGGCTTTGCCAGTGCATTGTTTTGTAGCTCCGGCACCCAAGCAAACTTATTAGCGTTGATGGCTCATTGCGAACGTGGTGATGAATATATTTGTGGGCAAAATGCACACAATTATAAATTTGAAGGCGGTGGCGCGGCAGTGCTTGGATCAATCCAACCGCAACCTATCGAGAATGAAAATGATGGCAGCCTCTGCTTTGACAAAATACGCGCCGCTATCAAACCCAAAGACTTTCACTTTGCTAATACCCGCTTACTCAGTTTAGAAAACACCATTGGCGGTAAAGTGCTGCCATTAAGTTATTTAGCCCAAGCGCGTGAGTTCACTCACAGCCATCAATTAGCACTGCATTTGGATGGTGCTCGCGTTTATAACGCTGCGGTTGCGCTTAAGGTAAATATTACCGAGATAACCAAACACTTTGACTCCGTGTCTATTTGCTTATCAAAAGGCTTAGGCGCACCAGTAGGCTCATTACTACTTGGCTCTGTTGAACTGATCAATAAAGCAAGGCGTTGGCGTAAAGTACTTGGCGGCGCTATGCGCCAAGCTGGTATGCTGGCAGCCGCTGGCCACTATGCACTTGAGCACAATGTTAGTCGTTTAGCCGACGATCACAGCAATGCGCGTTACTTAGCGCAGCAGCTCAGTGCCATTGAAGGCTTTAACGTTGACTTGTCGCGCGATACAACCAATATGGTCTATGCAAATGTTGCTGATAATGTTGATATTAATGCCATTGCACAGCAACTAAAAGGACAAGGGATAGTATTCAGCCCAAGCAAAACTTTGCGTTTAGTAACTCATTTACAGATCACTCGAGCCGATATTGATCAATTTATAGCAGCGTTAACTTCGGCGCTGCATGTTTAACGCAGCTTTATAGTGTTTGCGGCACACCGACACATAACGGTCGTTGCCGCCAATTTCCACTTGATTACCATCGGCAATCGCTTTGCCTTGCTCATCCGTACGCAATACATGGTTCGCTTTGCGACCGCAATGACACACCGTTTTAAGTTCAACCAGTTTATCAGCCCACGCCAGTAAGTACTGCGAGCCGCTAAATAACTCGCCTCTAAAGTCATTACGCAAGCCATAGCACAACACCGGAATGCCTAATTCATCCACCACATCGGTCAGTTGCATTACTTGCTGACGTGATAAAAATTGACATTCATCCACCAGCACACAGTGACGTTTTTGTTCACTATTAAGCTGTTTGATCAGTTCAAAAACATCTTTGTCAGCATCAAAAATATGTGCATCAGCTTGTAAACCAATTCGAGAAGATACCTTACCAACACCGGCACGATCATCCAATGCAGCCGTTAAAATAACAGGCTCCATGCCGCGTTCGCGATAGTTAAATGCCGATTGTAAAAGCGTGGTAGATTTACCTGCGTTCATTGCAGAATAATAAAAGTACAGCTGAGCCATGAAAATGCCTACCCTGAAAAAAGTGCGCTAATGCTACCTTAATCTTGATTGAACATCACCTTTTTTACCCGTGCTAAAACTAATTCCTGGAGTCTATTGACCCTTTTTTGAAGATTAAATCAGCCCTTCGTGCTCAAGTAACCACTGCTTGCGCTCTAGCCCACCCGCATAGCCGGTCAATTTACCGTTGGCACCAATAATACGGTGACACGGCACAATAATACTGATTGGGTTTTTACCATTAGCAGCCCCCACTGCGCGAACTGCCTTTGGATTATTGAGTGCATGAGCAATATCTGAATAACTCTGTGTTTGTCCAAATGGCACCGCGGTGAGCGCTTGCCATACCGCTTGTTGAAAAGCAGTACCATGGGTGGCTAGAGTGACATCAAAGGTTGTTCGCTTGCCTGTAAAGTAGTCATTAAGCTGCGCAGCACAATTTAAAATATGTGGCTGCTCAACCTCTGAAAATGGGGTTTCTGAGCACTCTATAACTGGATAAAAGCCCACATAACTCACCCCGTGTTGGTTACCTTGAATAATAATCTCATCAATTGGGCTGGGTATTCGGGTTTGAATAATAGTCATGTTAGCTGCTGCCATAGTTGAAAGGTTAAATAGGAGCGAAATGGCGCGCACATCTCATCATTAAATGGTTTTGCCCCCGCCTGTGCTTTCTTTACACCTAAATCTCCTGCTAATAAAATATCGGGCTGACTTTGGCCGCGTAATTTTGCATAGTTTACTGTCCAAGGTCCAATCCCTTTGAGTAGCAGCCATTGATCAAGCTGTTGACAATCAGGGTTATCGGCGCAGAATTGCGCTAAATTACGCAGCGCATTCTTTCTCGCTTGAGGCATTTTAAAAAATGCCAGCTCACTGTTTGCCACTACCTCAGGGGTTGGAAAATACACTCGCTCGCCATCTTGTTCGCCCAGTTCATCCACCAGCTGAGTCACTAAGTTATGCGCGGCAGTCACACTGACTTGTTGGCCAAGTACCGCACGAATACCAGCCTCAAATACCGACCAAATACCCGGTAACCGCAGCCCTTGGGTTAACACAATTGCCCCTTGAAGTTGAGTTGTTAGGTGTTGTTCGATTTGCGCAGTATTGGCATCTAAATCGAGCACCCTGCGAATTTCACTTAAAATAGGCTGTAAAAAGCGTGGCTGATCAATATCAATGCTGACTAAAAAATGATGTTTGTGCTCTACAAACTCAGCCGTAAACTGGCCTTGGCAATGCTGGTTTTTAAAGCTGCGACCATAATATGTCTCACCAAGCCACTCAAGAGGTGAAATTAACCGCTTAGCTAAAAATTGCTGTAACGCAGCCCAATTATAAGGAGGCCGAAAAGGTAATTTAAGCGTCAACATCGCACGTGATGTACTACGCTCACCACGCATTTTTGACGGGCAAATATGTAACTGCTGTAAAAAAGCATCATTAAAGCGACGAATACTATTAAAGCCCGCTGCAAAAGCAACTTGGGATACCGACAGGCTTGTTTCTTGTAATAATTTTTTAGCGAAATGGCATTGATTAAATAACCGATATTGAGTTACTGAGATACCAAAATGTTGCTGAAATAACTGCCTTAAATAGCGGCTACTCACGCCTAGTCGCTCAGCTAACCGTTCACAGCTTTGTTGTGTTGTTAAGTCACTGTCTATCAGATGTTTGGCTCGCAGCGCTGTGGTTTTTGTTCCTTGCCATGCGCTACTTCCAGGGGCGCTATCTGGGCGACAACGAATGCACGGGCGAAATCCAGCCTGGGCAGCATTATGGGCATATTGAAAGTATTCTACGTTTTGCTCTTTTGCAGTAGGGGCAGGACAAATTGGCCGACAATAAATACCGGTGCTTTTAACACCGATGAAAAAGAGTCCATCAAAACGATGGTCGCGGCTTTGTCTGGCAAGTTGCCAATGGCTAGTATCCATAAGGTGCTCTTAACTATACATCTGCTAATAGAGTACGTGAAAAAATACAGTTTACTAGCCATTTTCGGCACTCAACCTTTATTCGCTGATTGATTTACTGGTAGCAGCTAAATAACGACGCTCAACTTCAGCCCAATTAATAACATTATAAAATGCTGCGATATACTCCGGGCGGCGGTTTTGGTATTTCAGATAATAGGCGTGCTCCCACACATCTAAACCTAAAATCGGCGTGTTGCCGTGCATTAATGGACTGTCTTGATTTAAACTACTTTCCACCACAAGCTGGTTATCTTTATTAACACTTAGCCACGCCCAGCCACTGCCGAAGCGACTAACAGCTGCTGCTGTAAATGCCTCTTTAAAGTTATCAAAGCTGCCAAGCTGCTCTATGATCGCATCTAATAAACTCCCTTTTGGCTGACCCCCACCATTGGGGCTCATTACTGTCCAAAACAATGAATGGTTTGCATGTCCGCCACCATGCTCTTGCACTACTTTTTGCAGCTCAGTTGGCAACGTGTCAATCTTTACGAGTAACTCATGTACATCAGTATCGCTATACTGGGTATTTTCAAGTGCCGCATTGGCTTTATTGATATATGTTTGATGATGCAAAGTATGGTGGATCTCCATAGTTTTAGCATCTAAATGTGGCTCTAACGCATCGTACTCATATGGTAATGGGGGTAATGTAAACGCCATAATTGTTCCTTGTCGGATTAAGAATAAGTGATCAATGCACAGTGGCACTTTGATCTGGGGTGTAACTTAACGTCTGATTGATTTGTTCTATTAATTGCGGGTAATGACTGTGCAATTTGGCAAACCGTACTAACTCTGTGTAGGTTTTGTGATGATGGTGCACAACCACTGTACGCACCGTATCGCATGAATGCTGGAGCAAATGACTTAAACTTATATGCACATCACACAAGCACTGACACGCTTGCTCTGCTTGATTCATCGCTCGATATGTATCCGCTAAATTATGAGCGGCAACAACGAATGCGGGGCAGCAATGTTCAATTGCGCTAATAACTGACTGGCATATTTTTGCTTGGCTAAATTGGCTTAATAAACGAGCTGCGAGGGTGTGTGCTGTCGTGTATTTATCGCGAGCTTCAATTAAAGCACCGCGTTCAAACGCTGTATTTCCAGCAATAATGTTGGCTTGCCAAGGACTTAATACTTGCTCAACCTGAGACAATTTATTACTGCTGTGAAACTGTGGGTGTGACATAAAAATCACCTGCACAAAATTAAATGATGTGATTAATTTACACAGCCAAACAACTTAATGCAAATGATTTTTATTTATATTTGCGTATTTTTATTTCTCGGCAAAATCAATTAATGCTTGTCCTGTAAGTCGATAAATGATCCACTCATTTTGTGGCTCTGCCCCCATACTATTGTAAAAATCGATCGCAGGTTGATTCCAGTCAAGTACCACCCATTCAAAACGGCCACAATCTTTTGCGATAGCTTGGCGTGCCAAATGTTGCATAATCAATTTACCCGCACCATTACCTCGGCTATCTGGGCTAACATATAAGTCTTCAAGGTACAGGCCATTCTTGCCAAGCCAAGTCGAGTAATTGTAAAAGTACACCGCAAAGCCAATTGGCGTATCGCCTTCAAAACAAATTAAACTATGCGCTGTTGCACCTTCACTAAACAGGGTTTTTATAATCGCCTGTTCATCGGTTTTAACTGCATCGGGCTCTTTTTCATAAATTGCCAATTCGGTAATAAAATGCAAAATAGTAGCAGCATCCGAAGGCTGCGCATCTCTTAAGGTAATCGTTTTTTGGTCTGTCATAAGCTCTCTTATTTATTACTGCATTGTTTAATACTGATCTAGTTTATCTTTTAATATTTGTAGTTGAATCGGTTTAGCCAAGTAGTCATCCATTCCAGATGCTAAACACAACTGTTTGTCTTCATCCATTGCATTGGCTGTGAGTGCAATAATCGTGATCTGTTGATGTTTAGCACCCGCCTCACCGGCACGAATTGCGCGAGTAGCGTCAAATCCATCCATCACCGGCATTTGGCAGTCCATGAGCACTAAATTAAAGTGTTCTGCAGGTACTTTCGCTAAAATATCAAGAGCTTGCTGACCATTCTCCGCTAGCGTTACGGTAAAATTCAGTTTACTTAACATTAGTTTAGATACTTGCTGGTTAATCGGATTGTCTTCAACCAATAAAATATGGCTATTTGCTCTATGCTGATCACTACGCAGTGAGGATATATAACTTGATGTCACTAAAGGTAAGTCTGTCGAACACTGTTCATCAGCGATCACTGCTATTGTTGAAATCAAATCAGCAGTGGTAATCGGTTTTGGAAAGTACGCTTGAAATCCAGCATCATTAAACCGCTGCGCGCCTTCCATCCCCGCAATACTGGTCATCATTACTAATGGCATAGCTTTAAAATCATCATCAGCTTTTAATTTTCGACACAGCGCTAAGCCATCCATTTCTGGCATTTGCATGTCTAATAACGCTATATCATATAAACTCTGTTGAGCAGCTATACGCTTTTCACACAGCTCAAGCGCCTGCCTTGCATTACATGCAAGCTCTACTTTAGCTCCCCAATGAGCAAGCTGTTGGCTTATCACAATCCGGTTGGTTTCGTTATCATCAACCACCAATATAGTGAGCTTGGTCAGATCTATGGTCGGTATACTGCGTTCGGTTTCGCTCCCCTCTTGTAGCATAATCGTCGCTGTGAATTCACAGCCTTGGCCAACTTCGCTGGTTAAAGTGACAGTTCCGCCCATCAGCTCACACAGCTGCATACAAATTGCTAAACCTAAGCCAGTACCGCCATATTCGCGCGTAGTCGACGCATCAACTTGTGAAAAAGGGCTGAATAAATCTTTTTGCTTGGTTAGATCAATTCCGATGCCAGAGTCTTTTACACTAATACTGAGCTGATATTGTTGTTCAATAGGAGTTACTGATGCGCGGATCACTACTTCACCTTGCGCAGTAAACTTAACAGCGTTACTCAGTAAATTGGTCAGCACTTGGCGAATACGCCCCGGATCGCCTTTAAATTGCACCGGTGTCACAGCCACTAAATCAATAATGATTTCGATATCTTTATCTTGCGCCGCAAGGGCTTGAGATTCCGCCACCTCTCCGAGTAAATTACAGACATTGAAGTTGATACTTTCTAGCTCGATTTTACCGGCTTCAACTTTCGAAAAATCTAAAATATCATTGATCACCGACAATAAAGAATGCGCGCTATTTTTTGCTATCGCGACTTTCGTTCGCACCGGCTTGGTCAACGCTTCAAGTTCGATCAGCTCAAGCATACCCAACACCCCATTCATTGGGGTACGGATTTCATGACTCATGGTTGCTAAAAATTGACTTTTTGCTGTTGCAGCAGCATTGGCTTTGACTAATGCAATTTTCAGCTCTTGGGCGGTTTGCTTCCGCCTTTGCGACATTAACACGCTGCCCACTAATGTCGCTAAAGAGCGTAAATAGGTTTCTTCATTTTGGCTCCAACAGCGATAGCTACCGACACTTTCCGCACATAGCACTCCTAATATACCCTCACCGGTAGATATAACGGCATCGAGCATCGAATTAATATTTAATGGTGTTGTGTAAGTGTCAATCAATTCGGCGGTTGCAGGATGGCTATTAACATCATTAATTGCCACTAAACCTTGTGCAAATATTGCTTTGAAATAAGCGGGAAATTCACTCGCTTTAAGCACTAAAGGCTGCTCAACAAAACCTTGATCATCGATAAATAAACTCACGCACGTCATTTCATCGCTAGCTTCATCAAACACCCACACTGCTGAGCGTTGCACATCAAGTACTTCACACATTGACTGCGTCACTAAATTTTTTACTACATCGAAATTACCTGCCAATAACTCAGGTGAGACGGTTAAACTCGCTAGGTTTTTATTATATTGGTTGGCTTTTTTACTCTCTAATTCGAGATGTTTATAAGTATCAATATTTTGAAATGAACCATACACACGCACGCAACGTTCATTTTTAAATTCAACTTGGCCTATCGACTTAACCCACCTTTCATTGCCTAACGCTGTGACAAGGATTAACTCAATTTCCCAGCTGTTACCATTAAGAACAGCATCTTCAAACAGTTCGCTAATTTTATCACGATGTTCACCTTGCTTATAAAAATCAAGAGCTTGCCCTATTACTGGCTGGTAGTCATCAGCGACTTCATGAATTGCTTTGACTTCATCGGACCAATACATAGTCTGTGCTTCTAAATCCACTTCCCAGGCACCAATTTGGCCTTGTTTACTCATTGCTTCAAGTAAACTTTGTTGGCGATAAAGTGTTGATTGAGTATGATAACGTTCGGTTATATCATGAATAAAACCATCTAAATACAATACTTTGCCAGCCTGATCATACACTGCTTGACCTTTTTCATGTACCCAATGAATACTGCCGTCAGAAGCGACCAAACGGTATTCTAATGACCATGGCTGACGAGCATCAACATCGACTCTCACTTTCTCAGCCACGCTTGAGACATCATCAGGGTGAATTAATTCAATAAAGCTCAGCTTATGATTATCAACTAAATCACTTGGTTCATAGCCGGTAATAACTTTTGTTTGTTCACTCAGATAGAGCATGCTCCATTGGCCATCGTATTTACATCGATACACAATGCCTGGAATATTGCCGACCAGAGACACAAATCGGTCGCGACTCAATTGCAATTGTGCTTCGGTTTCTTTTCGCTCTGTAATATCAAGGTGAGTACCTATCATTCGTTTTGCAGAGCCATCACTATTGCGCTCAACGATACGTCCTGTGGTCAGTACCCACACCCAATGTCCGAGACGATGCAACATACGAACTTCGCAGACATAATAATCGCTCTCACCCGCAAAATGCTGCTCTAAAAGCTGCCCTGAAGTAACAAGATCATCTGGATGAGTATATTTGTTCCATGTATTAAAATCAGTTGGTTGTAGTTCTTCTAATTTATAACCGATAATACTCGCCCAGCGGTTATTAAAATATGCTTTGCCAGTATCTACATACCAGTCCCAGATCCCTACTGCAGTGCTGTCCAGCACTAATTGCAATTGTGTTTTATGCTGTTCGAGTTCAAATTCTTGTAATTTCAATGCGGTAATGTCTGTGCGTATAGCAATATAACTTTGCGGTTGCCCATGCTCATCTAAAAAAGGCGCTACGGTGGTATCGACCCAATAAAAGTTACCATTTTTTGCTCGATTACAGATTTGGTCATGCCATACATTGCCTGCGATTAAGGTTTTATACATGCCTTTAAAAAAATCTTTAGGATGAGTCCCTGAATTTAAAATACGGTGATTTTTTCCTAACAATTCACTTTCGCAGTAACCGCTGATCACACAAAATTTCTTATTAACAAAGGTGATCGTGCCCTTGATATCAGTCACAGCAACAATTGCATGTTCATCAAGTGCGCTTTTTTGTTCCGCTAGTTGCTTAAGTGCTAATTGCAGTGCTTCACTTTGCATTTGCAACCTTGATTGCTGCTGTAATTTACTACTAACCAGATGATCGAGGTCAATCGACAACTGCTGCAGTTCACTGCTATCCGCTAAAATAGGTATGCGGCTTCGCGAACCATTGCTAATCTCAGTCGATGCCCTAGCAAGCGAAATAAGTGGCCGTGATAGCCGCCGAGCGAACCACCACGACAGCACCAGAATGACTAATAAAGCAATAATATTAACTAACATCGCCGCTTTTTTATAAGTAGTTGCGCCTTTGAGCATAACCACCGCAGGCTTTTCCACCAGTAGTTGCCAATCAGTTGCACTAGCAAAGTTTAATTGTGTAAGTATCGCGTAGTGCTTGGTGTTATCACTTTTATGATAAGTAAAGACATGATCAAACTTTGCTAAATGCTTACTTAACATCTCAGAAAGTGAGGTGTGCGTTGCATCTTGTACAACGCCACTTTTGATAATATGAAAGGTCAACTCTTCATTATTTTCATGAACATGAGCTAAGTTTTCGAGCAACCCTTGAAAATTAACCTCAACCAAAATAATAGAGTTTAATATCTGTTGGGTATTGGTTACTGACAACACCACAAAGTGTCGTTGCGGCTTTGCTTGCGTTGAGATAAATACACTCGCTGCGCCTCGCTCTAAATCGGTAAGCATAGCGTTTAGCTGTTCGCTATCTAACTCAGAGAATGCAGCATTATTAACTAAATTAGTACGATTAAGAGGGTCAATAATAATATCAATGTCATTTACAAAGTCATAGCGCGCAACAAATTCGTTGATTAGTGATTGTTTATCCAACTGCTTATGGCTGAGTTGATCATTTAACAGGTACAAATCTTTAATATGATCTGCAAACCAAATATCAGCAAATTGCTTACCTATACTACTCAATTCAACTAGTTGCACCTCAGCACTTTGCTCCAGAGAATCAATAACATGTTGTAAACTAAACCACGACAGTAAACACAATGGCGCTAGCGCAATGACAATAAAAGTAACAATCAGTTTCGTCCGTATAGATTGGCTTTTATTTTTTAACCGGCTATTCAGCATTGTATTTCCATAATCAACTTTTTATTGTTTTAGACACTTACTTACATATATTAATGCACTAAATAACACAAGACGCAAGTTTATGCGCCTTGTGCTAGCAGATTTAACAGTCCTAGTTACTGATATTATTTGTCCGGTAGAACTGCTGACTAAATTTTGCGTAAAGCACAGGCAATACAAATAAAGTCAAAAATGTTGCAGTAAACAAGCCGCCTACAATAACCGTTGCCAATGGCTTTTGAATTTCAGCACCGATACCGGTTGAAATTAACATCGGGATCAAACCAAGTGCAGAGGTTAACGCCGTCATCAGCACCGGACGTAACCGTGATAATGCACCATTAAATGCTGCTGTATCTAAGCTATCACCGCTTTTCACACGATTGTTAATACTTTCAACCATAACCACACCATTAAGTACCGCCACCCCAAACAAGGTAATAAACCCTACCGAACTGGGAACTGATAAATATTGGCCTGATACGTATAGTGCAACCACGCCACCAATCACGGCTAACGGCACATTTACTAAAATAAGCATAGCTTGACCTATTGAGCCAAATGCAAAATAAAGCAACAGTGCGATTAACGCCAATGAGATAGGCACAACGATTGATAACCGCTGTTGCGCTCGTTGTTGGTTTTCAAACTGGCCGCCAATACTAATGCCATAGCCTGCAGGTAAATCTACTTGCTCATTAATGGCAGTACGAATATCAGCAACCACAGAGCCCATGTCGCGCCCTTGTACATTGGCTTGGATCACCACTCGACGCTGAACATCATCACGGCGTACTTGCGGAGGCCCAGATTCAATATTAACCGTTGCTACATCTCCTACGCGTACCAAAGCACCTGTCGGTGATGATAAGCGTAAGTCTGCAATAGCTTCAGGGCTGTCACGAAATTCTGCGCCAATGCGAACATAAATATCATAACGCTCATTAGCATTAATTATTTGCCCAGCGGCAGTACCACCAATGCCATGTTGGACAATGGTCATTAAATCACCCACCGATAATCCATAGCGAGAAAGCGCTAATCGATTTGGTTTGATCACCAATTGTGCCTCACCGGCAATTTGCTCCATTGCCACATCTTTTGCGCCAGCTACACCTTTAACAGCTTGCTCAATAGCTTGACCTTTACTGACCAACACATCTAAATCAGCACCAAACAGCTTGATCGCCAGTTGTGCTTTTACCCCTGAAAGTAATTCATCCACCCGTGTCGCTATCGGCTGTGAAAAGTTAAATAATAAACCAGGGAACTGCTCTAGTTTTGTCTCCATTAACACTTGCAGTTGTGCTCGGTTATCAGCTGATTGCCACTCACTTACAGGCTTTAAGCCTAAGTATATTTCAATGTTATTGACTGGCTCTGGATCACCGCCTACTTCAGGGCGACCAACACGGCTCAATGCATATTCGACCTCAGGAAACTCAAGCAATATTGCTTCAAGTTTTGGGGCAACTGCCAGTGCAGTATCTAAACTAGCAGAAGGTGCCAAAGTCACTCGTAAGTTGATCGTGCCCTCTTCAAGCTCTGGCACAAATTCTGTGCCTAGCTGCGGCAATAACACACCTGCTACCACCACTAATACACCAGCTACGGCAATCACTGTTTTACGCGCATTCATTGCCCAGCCCAAACACAGCTTATAAGCTTTATCTAATGGCTCTAGCACCACACTGCGTCTTAGCGTCACGCCATTGGCAAATAAGTACACCGCTAACGCTGGCACAATCACCAACGCCACAATAACAGCCGCAACAATTGCCAACATTATACTAATTGCCATAGGCTGAAACAGCTTAGCTTCAACGCCTTCAAAACTAAACAATGGCATAAATACCACTAAGATGATCAACGCCGCAAAGAACACCGGGCGCGCAACTTCTTGAGCAGCTAGCTTAATACGCTCAACATAACTGTGTGATTGAGTGCTTGGCTGGGTTAAATGACGGAAGATATTTTCTACCATAACCACCGAGCCATCCACTAACATACCAATCGCAACAGCAATCCCGCCCAATGACATTAAATTTGCAGAGAGCCCAAACCACGCCATCACGCAAAGTGCTAAGCCAATTGAAATTGGGATCGATAATAAAACCAATAACGTGGCGCGCAGATTCATTAAAAATAATGCCAACACCACCACAATAAACACAAATGCCAACAACAACGCATCAACCACAGTATCAACCGCTTTGGTGATCAGATCAGCTTGGTCATACAGGGGTTCAAATGTTACACCATCAGGTAATGCTTGATTAATTAACTCAATTCGCGAACTGATACCGTCGATAGTTTGTTTAGTATTAGCGCCAATACGCTTTAACACCACGCCTGTTACCACTTCACCCAGCGATGTAATATTACCCTCGGCATCTTTTGTACTCATGGTCGCCGCGCCTTGGCGGATTTCGCTGCCTAATGACACATCAGCTACATCGGCAATAGTAACAACCGTTCCATTAATGGTTTTCAGCGGCGTTTGCGCAATTTCTTGTAATCCCTGTTTACCCGCATTAAACCAGCCTGTTCCACGGATCACCAATTGCTCTTGGCCGCGATTCATATACCAGCCACCCACATTGGTGTTATTTTCTTCAAGTGCGCTCACAACTTGTTGCTGATCTAATTGATAAGCAAGTAACTTATTTGGGTTAAGGTTAACTTGATATTGACGAACATCACCACCAAACGACAGTACTTCGGTAACCCCATCAACAGGTAAAATAAGTAGTTTTACAATCCAATCGTTTAAGCTACGCAGCGCCATACTATCCAAACCAGACTCAGGAGATGCCGCCAGTAAGTATTGATACACTTGGCCAAGCCCTGACGTGTTCGGTCCCATTTCTGGCAAGCCAATTCCTTCTGGGATCAGCTCTTTAGCAGCTTGCAGACGTTCAAACACAAGTTGGCGCGCAAAATAAATATCCACACCTTCTTTAAACACCACAGTTACGCCAGATAAGCCGGTTTTTGAAATCGACCTAACTTGATCGACATCGGGCAACGCATACATTACCGCTTCAATGGGATAGGTTATAAGCTGCTCAACTTCAACGGCAGCTAAACCCGGTGCTTCGGTATTAATGGCCACTTGCACATTAGTCACATCAGGAAACGCATCTAAATTTAATTTAGGGATCACCACAGCGCTCATAGCAACTAATACACACAGCGCTAAAAAGACCAGTAATCGATTGCTAATAGCAGCATTAACTATTTTATTAAACATATTCGTCGCTCCTAGTGGTTATGCGGATCAAAGCCGCCTTTCGCTTGCTCTGACGCAACAAAAAATGCGCCTTCAGTCACCACTTTCGTGCCCTCTGGTAATCCTTTAATTTCACGAAAACCAGCAAAGCGTTGGCCTAATTCAACTTCTGTCGAGATAAGCTCACCATCTTCATCTTGTACAAACACCGCCCAATCCCCATCTGGGTTTCTCAGTAATGCCTGCTCAGGCACTGCAAGTACTTTTTGCTCTGTAGCAAATTCAAAATATACATCACTAAACATACCTGGATGCAGCGTATGCTGATTGTTTTTAACACTTAAACGCACCACTCGTGAGCGTGTGGCTTGATCAATCGTATGGGCTTCTTGGATCACCGTTGCAGGATACATTTGCTGATTAACTTTAACTTGAGCCATGGTCCCTTCATCAATATCAATTGTTTGATTTGCTGATAGTTTTGCCTCAACCCACAGTAAGCTCTCATCGGCAATTAGCATAAGCTCAATCCCAGCATCAACTCGCTGACCTTGAGCGAAATTATCGCTTAACACTGCACCAGAGGTGCCTGCGAAAAGTGTGTATTCACCGAGTTTTTCAGCGGGAATATCTGCACTTTGCTCAATCGCTTTGCTAGATAAACCAAATGCCACCAGCTGACTCTGCGCTACTTCGTATTCAGCCTTAGCTGTCAGTAAACGTTTTTCACTCACGGTGCCTTTACCCATTTTTTGCACTCGTTGCCACTCAGCTTTCGCTAATCGATAAGTGGTTTGCGCACTGGCAACTTCAGCACTAAATAAGCTGACCAATGGCGCGCCCGCTTTAATATGCTGCCCTAACGTGGCATGGCGTTTTACCACGATTGAATCAACTCGTGGCGACAACACATAACTGCTATAACCATTAGCTTTGATTTCACCAGGGGCATACAACTGCGCTTGATAAGTGTGCTTTTCTAATGGGCTGATCTGCACATTTGCTAAACGCATTTGTGTCGGGGTTAAACGTACCCCGCCGGCTTGATCATGTGCAACATTCTCACTCGGTTGTACTGCTGTGGTAGCACTATGATCAAGGGCTGCATCTGGTGTATGAGCGTGCGGTGCTTCTTCACTGTGTTGATGACCTGTTTTTGTATCATCAAACTTTTGTTGTGCAACAGTGGTTGCCTGCCCTAAATTGCTAAAAATAAATAGCAGAGCAGAAAGAATAATATTTAAGCGCTTCATAAGGCAGCTCCATCAATTAGGGGACGTGTAAAGGTAGTAATATAATTGCTAAGTTGGCCACTTTTAGTTAACCAATTAACGCTTGCCAATTGGCTTTGCTGAACAATCTCAACGCCAGCAAGCAAACCTGAAATACGTTGTTGACGCATCGTAAGGTATTCAGCAGTGCTGATATCGCCGCTTTGCCATTGTTGCTCAATCAATTCGAGACTACTGTCTGCATTGGCTTGGTTAATTGATTGCCAACGTTTTACCCGCTGAGCATAAGCTTGCATCACTTCTTTACTCGCTTGTGCTTGAAATGTCATCGTGCGCTGTAAAGCTTGATATTCGGCTTCCTTCGACATTGCCTGCAATTCAGACGCCTGATATTCATCACTAAAGTCATTCAATATATTCAGAGGCATAGAGAAGTTTAACGAGACAATACTATCATCGCCATTTTTCCCCGCCGCAATCCCCACAGTGGGTTTAACAGCGCGTTCAGCTTTGATCACTTGTGCTTGTTGGCGTTGATATTGCCATTGTGACTTAACCAATAATAGCTGCGGATGCTGCAACACATTGTCAGTGTTGGTATTGGTGTTAATACCAGTAAGTAAGCGCTCTGGAGTGAGCGCAGTGTCTTCTCGCCAAGCAGGTAGTAAGGCTTGAACTGCTAATTTAGCATCGGCATAAGCACTGGCTTGTTGTGCTGTTTGATTCAAAATTTCAGACAGTGAATATAAAGCCAGTTGTTCATCAAGCAGGCCGACTTCACCAGCAACCCGACGGCGCTTAATTTCGTTTACTAATCGCTCTAGCTGCTGCTCTTGATCTTGTGCAAGTTGAAAAGCTGCTTTGCTGCTGCGCCAATTGATCAGCGCAATCAAGGTTTGTTCAACAAGTTGTAGATAGCTCAGTTGCAGTTCTTGCTGCTGTGCATTTAGCATTAGCTGCGCCGCAGTTAATTGCGCACCTTGTTGATCATTAATATCAAATGTTTGACTCAAGCCGAGGCTAAAGTTATTCGCATCACCCTCTTTTTCAAGGCTCGATTCAAAGTTTGGGTTGTATAACGATTGCCCAGCGGCTCGAACAGAAGCCTCCGCACTTTGTAATTGCTGATAATCAGCTTGTAAATTTGGATGTTGTTTTAATTGCGTCAACAACCAATTTAAATCGCCAGTATTAGGCGTTGGCGCAGCCAATGTATTTGTGGCAGTTAATACAACCATACATAGGCAAGCAAACCGAAACGGTTTGTTTAAATTCATAACGTATTCTCTTACTAAATAAATCGGTGGCCAAAAGTGGCCAGCTAAAAAATTAACTTAGTAAGGTTGTGATCGGAGGGCGTAGATCAGGAATGAGTAAGCGAGAGTTAAACGCAGGATCGTTTAAACTAATAATATCGTAACTTGGTAGATTAGCGTGCTGCTGCCATGGCTCAGTAAATAAAATAGAAATATGACAGACGTGGCAATGAGCATCATCAGCGTTATCCGCAAGTGCTTTGCTTAGTTGTTGATGCTGTAATTGGTGAGAATCATGATCATTGTTAATCATACAATGTTTATCAAGTTCGCTTTGCTGGTGTAATAATTGCGAAGTGGTGTTAATAGCAGTGTTATGTTCAGCCACGTCAAAACTATCCAGCACGGGCTGAAGTAGTAATAAAGCTAAAATTAACAACACTGATTGCTTCAAGCAATAACCCCATACAAACGATATGCAAATAACTTTAACAGAACTTAATCCCTCTGCAAAGAATTTAAGACAGTTTTATTAATTATTATGCCAGCACTGGCTAATTTAATAACGCTCACTTAATATAAATCAACATAATAAAAATACATAGAAGCGCTAAATATGGCAAATCAACATTCTCACAGTCATGACACTGACAACCAAAGCAACCGCCAGTTAGGCTTTGCGGTGTTTATCAATGTGCTGCTAACAATAGCTCAAGTTATTGGCGGTGTAGTCTCAGGTAGCTTGTCGCTAATTGCTGATGCACTGCATAACTTAAGTGATGCAGCAGCCATTTTTATCGCCCTCATCGCCCGTAAAATTGGCAGTAAAGCCGCTGATGAACGTTACCACTTTGGTTATAAACGAGCTGAAATTTTAGCCACCCTATTGAACAGCACTACGCTAATCATTATTGGTGGTTTTTTAATACTAGAAGCCATTGACAGCTATTTTAACCCAACCCCAATCGATGGCTGGATTGTAGTGTGGGTGGCAGCATTAGCACTAGTAATTGATGTTGCGACGGCGGTGTTGACCTTTCGTGCGGGGGCAAAAAATAGCATGAATATTCGCGCTGCATTTATTCATAATGTGTCTGATGCTATGGCCTCGATCGTGGTAATTGTGGCTGGTACCTTAATTATTCTCTATCAATGGTATATTGTTGATTTGATTGCCACAGTATTCATTTCGGCATATGTAATTTATCACGGGGTATTACTACTGATTGAAAGTTGCAAAATTCTTATGCAAGCTGCGCCCAATAACTTTAATCGTGAAGCAATCACTAATGCGTTACAAAAGCACTTTACAATTAGCCAAGTACACAGCATTAAAGCCTGGCAAATTGATGAGAAAACAACCTGTTGTGAACTGGTGATCATAGCTACACAGCCACTTGATATTGACGCAATTAAAGACTATTTACACCATGAATTTGCTATTGAGCAATGTATTATTGAATATAAACAGCCACAATAACAAACCATGATGCGAACTCATAATTGCATTTAATCGGATTTTTATTGAAAACAGCTCGCGTTCTCATTTATCATCGCATCTTTATTTTTATAAATATCATAGGATATCTGTGTTGTTAAAGCTGTGGTTACGCCGTACTCATTTAATACTGACATTAGTTAGTGGGCTGTTTTTGATCTGTTTAAGCATCACCGGCGCTATTTTAATTTACGCAAAAGACATTCAGCAAATCATTAATCCGCAATATTGGACAGTAACCCCGCAATCAACACCACTGGCCTATCCGGTGCTTATCAATACGCTGGCTGTTCACTCCAAACAAAATGTCACTTTACTTATGCCAGAGCAGCAGCCCACTGTTGCATGGCAAGCCCAGCTTGCTGATAAAAACTATATCAGCGTTAACCCATATACCGGACAAGTACTGCTCAAATATGATTATTACAGTACAGTGTATGGCTTTACCATGGCCGTTCATCGTTGGCTATTATACCAAGATACAGATGGCAAAAAGCCGCTGCGCAATTGGGTCTCTATCTGTGCGTTAATTTTTATTATCAATATATTCGTTGGCGTATACATGTGGCTTAAACCTAAAAATCGCCTAAAACGTTTAGTAATAAAACCCAAGGCTAAATTACGTATTTTGCTTTACCAACTCCATACAGTGATTGGCATGTATCTGTTTATCCCTCTTATTTTAATTGCCTTTACTGGTATGGCATTTCACTGGAAAGACGAGACCAAAGCAGTGCTTGAGTTTGTAACACAAAATAATGTAGAGGCACGCCCTAAAGCGCCGGAACTCGAGGTGCCAAATATAATCAATGGCGATAACTTTGCAGTGGCTATACAAAACGCATTAGCTGTATTTCCTAAGGCTGAATTATTTCGTATCTATTTGCCTAAAAAAGCCAGCGACCCAGTTGCACTTAGAGTAAGAAACCCTGATGAAAGTCATGCTTATAGTTGGGTATGGGCCGATCAATACACCGGTCAAGTCCTGCAATCTTACGATGCCTCAAAGGCCAACCTTACAACTCGCGCGTGGAATTTTAAATACAAATTTCATATTGGCGATTTTGCCGGTTTTTTGGTGCAAATGTTATGGCTATTGGTTGCACTACTGCCTGCTTTTTTTACTATCAGCGGGGGTTACTTTTGGTATAAACGCCATTATAGATAACTCAGCATTATAACGTTTTAATAAATCAGCTCGCACTGGTGGTGATGTTGAACAATAACTTTAAGTTCACACCACCAGTAACACTGTCAGATCAACTCATGCCACCCTTACCTTTCAAATAACTGCCGTTCCTGACTCGATGTAAATGTACTTTTTGCCTTGTGGCAACTCATACTTTAAACAAGTGATGTTGCTTTATTTTTCCTATTTTAGCTCCTAAAATTAATCGTACCAATTACATGGAATTAATCACTTATTAGCGCATCAGGAAAAAAGCTTAAGGACGAGAGCTATGAAAAGTGTTCTATTATTATTTATAATCAACCACCTGTGTTTTTTTATAGCAGCCGAGTTTTTTACTGGCACCTTGAGCAAACTATCAGGTAATAGCTTTCTCTCAGTGATAGGAATCATTTATGCCTTTGTGGGTTTTCCACTCCAGCTACTTATTGAGCTACTACTGCTTATTGGTTTTTGTTATCAACTTTTTAATGTCGGAAAATATCAAGCAAGTGCGCCGCTTTGGTTGGCATTTTTTGCAAGCATAATGCTGATGTTTAACTTTTTTGAATAGCAAAAAAAACAAAATGCAATTGATAATAACTATCAATACCCTTGCCTTTACACTTCTTTACACTTATTATTGCGCCAATAAAAACAGCAATATCTCATAATTACATAGTCGTAAAGGATCTTCATGTTTAAAACCTCTTTCACTTTATTAGCCCTCGCTGTAAGCACTGCCACTTTTGCCGATGAAGCAATCAATAAAAACCAATTAACCGATACGCAAATGGAGCGTGTGGTTGTCTCTGGTAGCCGTGTTTTTGAAAGCATTGATGAGGTTCCCGCATCAATTACTATTATCAATCAACAGCAAATCGAAGAGCATTTAAAAGTAAATCCAGAGCTACAAAGCTTACTTGCGCAAATGGTGCCGGGCCTTGCCCCTGATACAGGTAGTTCGAGTAATACCGGGCAAACGCTGCGTGGTCGCGCACCACTTATAATGATTGACGGCGTGCCGCAATCAACCCCACTGCGTAATGGCTCTTTAGGTATAAAGAGCCTCGACCCAAGTGCTATCGGCCGCATTGAGGTGATCAAAGGTGCCACCTCTATTTACGGGAACGGTGCATCAGGCGGTATTATTAATTACATCACTAAACAAGCAAAAAGTGATGGTAAAACCGAAGGTGAAATAAGTTTATCGAGTCGCTTTAGTGCGGTAAAACTTGAGGAAAGTGCCGGTGCAAGGCTATCAGCAGCCATTAATGGCCGTGCTGACAAATTTAGCTATTTAGTTACTGCCAGCTATGAAGAAAATGGCGTACAACGCGATGCCCAGGGTGACATACTCGGTTTACAATATGGTTTATCTGACGCAGTTACACAAAACTACTTTACTAAATTGGGCTATGATTTTGATGACGAAAAACAGCTACAATTTAGTTATAACTACTTCAGTTCGCAGCAAAAAACTGACCTTGGCGATGTTGCTGGCGATATCAGCTTAGGCGAAAAAACCTACGCAATCCATGTACCACCTGAATTACAAAAACAAGGTAAACCACAAGGCCCCGAAGGCAACGAAAATATCACCCTAAAGTACATAGACTACGCGCTATTTGATAACACCCAAATGACCTTAGATCTTTATATGCAAGATATAGAAAACGTGTTTTTCTTCTCCCCCAATCTTGCTAATCAAGACGAAAATTATGACGGCGGCCAGTCAATTATAAGATCAGAGAAAAAAGGCGCACGCGCAACATTTAATACCCTAATAGATTTTGATTCTATCGAAGCCTCATTTATTTATGGTATCGATGCATTAACCGATGTGACTTCGCAGCCACTTGTTGATGGCCGTATCTGGGTTCCAGAGATGGATATGCAAAGTGTTGCTGGCTTTTTACAAACCAAATGGGTGATTGCTGATGACCTTATTGTCAAAGCCGGTGTTCGCAAAGAAAGCATTGATTTAACGGTAGACGACTACCGCACACTTAAACTATGTAAAACGCCAACTCAGTGCTCAGTACCTATTAACGTTAAAGGCGACACTATAGATTACGATGCGACAACCTATAATGTTGGTATTAAGTACAACCTTGATGAAAAATTCAGCCCATTTTTAAGCTACTCACAAGGCTCCGATATTTCAGACATTGGCCGTTTGTTGCGTGCTGCCACGGTAAACGATATTGGACAGATCCAAACTGAAGCCTCGATCATCGACAACTATGAAATTGGTTTTAATTCACAATTTGATAATGTACGTATTGAAGTTGCCGCCTATCGTAGTACCTCTGAACTTGGCACAACCAATAAATTTAATGAAGTGACCGGCGTATATGAACCAGTACGAGCACCACAGGAAATTTGGGGCTACGAAACACTGGTAGATTATACAATTTCTGCAAACCTAAAATTACTGGCAACGTATAGCTATGTTGAAGGTAAAAACACCGAAGCAGATGTTTATTTAGGTTCTAAACAGATCAGCCCACCAAAAGCGACAGCTAACCTAAACTGGCAACCCAGTGATGCTATGTCTCTAACATTAAGTTACCTGTATGTCGGCGATAGAAAACGCTTTGCAGCAAATGACGATGGCAAATATGTGGGCGATCAGGGCCCTGTCGAAAGTTATAATATTTTTAACTTAACTGGCCAATACCAATTTGCTGATAACTGGCAAGGGTTTGCAGGTATTGAAAACTTATTTAACGAAGATTACTTTCCAGCCCGCGCTCAGTCATATACATTCGGCGGCTATAACATCAAAGGTTTAGGAACAACAGCAACTGTTGGCGTTAAATATAAATTTTAAGCATCATTAAACTCGTTCATTGCGCTGTGCAATGAACGAGCCTTTCTTAATTTAACCTTTAACCTTAAATATAAATAGCAATCTGTTCATAAAGCAACCAACAATGCAAACTTAAACGAGAATCACACGCAATATTAACCATATGATTTAAAAGGAAAATACTTGCAATTTTGTGGTTTTACACTAAACTTGTCGCAATTATGAATTTCAAGGTAGGCCGTTATGAAAGGTAATCAAAAAGTTATCGACAGCTTTAACACATTGCTTGCAAATGAACTTGCAGCAATCGATCAATATTTCATCCACTCACGTATGTACGATGATTGGGGTTTAGATAAACTTTATGTACGCCTTAATCATGAAATGGAAGAAGAAAAAGATCACGCTGATTGGTTAATTAAGCGTATTTTATTCCTCGAAGGCGTACCGAACATGACCAAACGTCGTGATCTAATTATTGGTCATGATGTTAAATCAATGATGCAAAATGACTTAACCCTAGAGCTTGAAGTCGTTGAGTGTGTTAAAGAAGTAATTGCAGTCTGTGAGCAAGAAAAAGACTATCAGTCACGTGAGATCCTTGAAAAGCTATTATTCGATACCGAAGAAGATCACGTTTACTGGCTTGAACAACAACTTGGTTTGATTGATAAAATTGGTAGCCAAAACTATCACCAATCACAAATGGGCGAATAGGAGCTAAATTATGAAAGGCGATAAAGACGTTCTTGTTGCATTAAATAAAATACTGGCAAATGAATTAGTAGCCATTAACCAATATTTTTTGCATGCCCGTATGTTTAAAGATTTTGGTTTTAGCGCATTAGACAAAGCCGATTACAAAACCTCGATTCAAAAAATGAAAAACGCTGACCGTTTAATTGAGCGTATTTTATTTTTAGAAGGCTTACCTAATCTTCAAGATCTTGGCCGTTTACGCATTGGCGAAAACAGCGAAGAAATGATTGCCTGCAACATGAGTTTTGAACTAGATTCATTGGTTGATCTAAAAGATGCGATCAAACTTGCTGAAAGTAAAAAAGATTATATTAGCCGCGAAGCGCTCGATAACATTTTATCTGAGCAAGAAGAGCAAATTGACTGGCTAGAAACGCAACAACAGTTAATTAAAAGCACCGGTATTGAAAACTACCTGCAGTCGCAAATGTAACGTTTGGTTAATACCAAAAAAGCAGCTTAGGCTGCTTTTTTAGTTTTTATAATACAGATAAATGTCACTGAGTTTAAACGATTACCAATAAGCAATAGCTACGCCACTTGCTCAGTAATATCAGCAATTTGAATAAGCTTACGGTTGAGGATCTTTTTAGTACAGCCGCAGCATTTGCCGCACTGGCTACCGACTTTAAGCTCTTTAGAAAGCTCGCGCATTGTAGTCGCGCCTTCGTCGATTGTTTGTTCAATTTTTTTATCTGTCACACCGTGACATAAACAGATATACATGAATACAAACTACTCTCAATTACATTCGAGCTTGTATATTAATCTAAACGTAAACGGTTCGCAATTAATAATCGCATAAAATTGAGAATTATTTTTATTTGCTTAATTCCATATAGTTTTAGATGCTCACCGCAATCCGGTTAACTGATATGTGCCCTAGCGGTCATTCAGGGATTATATTCTATCTGCAAATGTCACTCATTGACGATTTAGTAGCTATCTACTTACTTCTTATTGCTTACCAACATTAAGAAATTCCGCATAAACTTCTAACTCAATTTGATCCCCAACAATCGGTATATAACTGTCCATGCCAAAGTCAGAACGTTTGATTTGACCTACCGCGCTAAAACCAATGGTGTATTTTCCTGTCATCCAGTTGTCTGCTCCACCGTGAAATGTGGCTTTAAACGTCACAGGTTTGGTAACACCTCTAAGAGTTAAATCACCTGAGAAATTAAAACTGTTATCAGATATAACTGTAACAGTGTTGCTAGTAAATGATGCCTGCGCAAAACGCTCACTGTTAAACCAAGTGTCATTTTGTAAGGTTTCTGCTAAGTCAGCATTATTAATATCAATAGAGCTAATATCCACCACTGCGTTTAATGACGCGGCAGTCATATTATTAGGATCAAAGTTGAGTTGTGCATCAAATTTATTAAAACGCCCTACATAGGTTGATAACCCTAAATGTTGGATTTTAAATATTAATGCAGCATGTTGACTGTCTAGCTGATATTCGCCCGCTTGGAGCGCTATCAACTCAGATTTAACAGTTGGTGCAATCCAACTCACACAACTTGTCAGTAACAGCGCAGCGCACATAACTGAGACCGAGTGTATAAATGTTCGCATTGTATTCTTTGACGCTGAGTTCATAGTAGTTAAGCCATTAGTAATGTGTTGAGTGTAGGTAAAATAAAACGTCATTTTTCATAAAATCAAAATATATAATGCCTCATATTTTCCATTTTCACTTCTCTTTTATATTCTGATGGAGTGAAGCCGTGAATTTTTCCTTCACGCTCAAAGCCGAACTACTCAAAAGTGCATTTAGCGGACGGTGGTAACGCCCTAAAAAGTAAAGTGCGTAGCTGAGCGAAACCGAGTCAAACTTTAGCCGTTCCGCCTTAATTAGCTTATTAAGCGCCGTTATTACTGTCTTAAGGTTATCATTTCTTTTGCTACAAGTGCAGCTGAAGGCAAAAACATTGTTGAGATAATACGTTGATCTGCAATCACAGCGTGTTTATCTTTTAATGTTTTTTTATTTTGAGCAATAGCACCATTCTTATTAAGTTGATTTTCAATAAGAAAAGGTAAAAGTGTTCCTTGTTTTGCCCATGGTTTCGATGTTTCAGTAGAGTTAGGAAAACCAGCTATTTTTTTTCCTTTCACCAAAAACTCCCCATTAGATAATTTCACGTTTACAATGCCCGCTGAGCCATGACCACCAACACCTAAAATACCACCTGACTCATAAATACTACTGATAATGGATTGGATTTGTTTGTTATCTGTAACGTCAAACATTACTCCATAACCACCACCTATGAATACGCCCCAATAGTCATTTGGGTCAATTTGAGCAGGTTTGAATGAGTTGTTTGCTTTTTCTAAGAAACCTTCATATTTGATGGTGTAACTACTTATACCTAAAGGCTCCAACATAAACTTAACTTCTCCACCATTAGGTGATACAAAGTCAACTTCAAAGCCGTGGCTAAAAAAAAGGTGATACGGAGGTGCAAATTCCCATAAATTATTTCTTGCGTCATGCTGTTCAGGATCCCCCATATTTATCATATTAGATGCCACTATCAGTACCTTCTTTTTAGGCTCTGCTATTGCATTTGTGGCTAGCAAAGCGCCTGTTAGTAAAATAATGGATAAGAGTTTCATTTTTTTCCTTTATAAATAATTAAACTATTATTTAGACGAGACAAAAGACGAGACAAAAGACGAAAAGGTTTAAATATAGAATTTGTATCGGTACTTAAAAGCGTATTAGGAAGGCCTGCAAGATAGAGGTTTAGTCAAGTCAGATAAAATAGTTATCAATGAACGACCGCTATCCGAACGCAGCCAACTGTAAAAAGAGTGCCTTGCAGTCTTAGTCTTTGTAGCTTATTTTCTGGTTGGGTTTTAAACGCTAATAGCTGCTGGCAAATTTCAATTTATCGAAAATTCTTAACCCCTTTAATTTCATTTAGTGCTAG
>TARA_R110001606_G_scaffold71247_13_pt1 | contig 29790 bp, 29 predicted proteins | sample TARA_R110001606 | Tara Oceans TARA_R110001606 (sample SAMEA4398315) | marine metagenome | biome: Polar Biome; feature: [SRF] surface water layer (ENVO:00010504); material: water (ENVO:00002006), including particulate matter (ENVO:01000060) such as... | depth 5 m
GAAGCCGGTACCGGCGGTCAAGGCCAAGCCTAAGCCTACTCCCCGGACGAAGGCGAAATCCGCCGCTGCATCGATCAAGAAGGCGGGCGGCAAGTCGCAGACCATCCGGGCGAAGAAGGTGGACCTGTGAGCGCCCCCGAGCTGGACGAGTCCGAAATCGAGGCCTCGCGCGCCCCGCTGATGGATCATCTGATCGAGCTGCGCGGGCGGCTGCTGATCTGCGTCATCGCCTTCATCCTCGGCTTCATTCTGTGTTTTGCCTTTGCCGAGCCGCTCTACATCTTCCTGGTCAAGCCGTTCGCTGTGGCCGCCGCCTTCCATCAGAATCTGGCCCCCGGCACCCATGTGTCGCCGTTGGACCTGATCCTTGGCACCGCCGGGCTCAAGGCCCTGCCGTTCGTCGACGGGCAGATGGTCGAGCTGATCTACACGGCTCCGCTGGAAATCCTTTTCACCAAGATGAAACTGGCCGGGTTCGGAGCCTTCATCGTCTCCTTCCCGATCCTGGCCTGGCAGATGTACCGGTTCGTGGCACCGGGCCTGTATCGCAACGAGAAGGGGGCCTTCCTGCCCTTCCTGTTCGCCGCACCGCTGTTGTTCCTGCTGGGTACGGCTTTGGTCTATTTCGTCATGTTGCCGTTCGTCATGTGGTTCTCGCTGAGCCAGCAGATCGCCGGCGGCGGCGTCTCTGCCCAGCTGCTTCCCAAGGTGTCGGACTATCTGAGTCTGGTTACCGCCCTGCTGCTGGCCTTCGGTCTGTGTTTCCAGCTGCCCGTGGTGATGACCCTTCTGGGACTGGCCGGGATCGTCAATTCGAAGATGATGGCCCAGGGACGGCGCTACGCCATCGTCGCCGTGGTGGTCGTCGCCGCCGTAGTCACCCCGCCGGATCCGGTCAGCCAGCTGATGCTGGCCGTTCCCCTGGTGCTGCTTTACGAGGTCAGCATCTGGTGTGTGCGCCTGATTGAGCTGCGCAAGAAGAAGACCGAACCGGCCTGAGCGTTAGGCCCGCCGTAACCACCCGTTGCTAGCCTCTCCCGCGAAACGGGAGTGCGCCTCATGGCCCTGACTGACCTTTGCAACGGTATTCTGGCGCGGGGCGTCGTCGGGACCGACGACGTGCTGGCCCTGCGGCGTGTCGTGTTCGACGAGATCACCGTCACGCCCGACGAGGTCGAGGCCCTGTTCCGCATCGACGAGGGCACGGAAAAGCGGGTCCCGGAGTGGCGCGCCTTCTTCCTGGAAGCCATGACCGACTGGCTGGTACGCCAGCAGGAACCGTCGGGCTACATCACCCCGCAACAGGCCGACTGGCTGATCGCCCGGATCGGGGCCGACCGGCGGGTGCGTAACGGCACCGAACTGGAACTGGTGGTGCGGGCGCTCGAACTGGCGGACGAAGCACCGGCGTCGCTGTCCGCCTTTGGTCTGTCGCTGGTCACCCGCGCCGTGGTCGAGAATGACGGCCGCATCTCGGCCGACGAGGTCCAGCGTTTGCGGCGGCTGGTGTTTGCCCTGTCCGGACCGGGGCGGATGGCGGTAACCCGCGAGGAGGCTGCCGCCCTGTTCGACCTCAACGACGCTACGCGGGGCCGCGACAACGACCCGGGCTGGACCGATTTCTTCATGCGCGCGGTCGCCAATGCGGTGACCGCGGCCGCGGGCTGGGCACCGCCGGACCGTGAGGAATCGCTGCGTCGCCAACGCTGGCTGGCGGATCCCGACGACGGCATCGCCGAGGCCGCTCAGCGAACCCGTGATCCGATCCCCGAGACCGCGACGGACAGGCAGACCTGGATCGCCCGCGCCCTCGAATGGGCCCTGCGCGATCCGGCCGAAGCCGTGTTCGAAGAGCGGCTTGAGTCTCGCACCCAGGCCGCATCGACGGCGGCACCCGTGAACGGCGAGGAGGCCCGCTGGCTGATCGACCGGATTGGCCGCGACGGCGAGTTTGATGACAATGAGCGGGCACTGATCGCCTTCCTCAGGGAGATCGCGCCGACGACCGATCCGGCCTTGCAGCCCCTCATCGACCGACTGGCGGCCTGAACCGCCGTGCCCGATCGGAACCGACGGCGAGCGTGGCCGTTTGACTGGGCACCATCCCTCAGGAGTCCATCCATGAACCATCGCCAATTCGCGACCGCCGCCACCGCGTTCGCCGTCGTCACCCTCGGTGCCGTTGCCTGCACCCCGGCCGCCGACGAGAGCGCAACCGACACCGACACCACCCACACCATCGTCGAAACCCGCGAAGTGCCCGCGGCTCCGGTGGTGATCGAGCGCCAGAGCCCGCCTGTCGTCGTCGAGCGTGACGCCCAGACCGGCGACAGCACCACCGTTCGCGCCGGCCGCGACGGCATCGAGGTCGAGACCACCAACCGCTGAGTTCAGTCTGAATTCCGACGGTAGAAAAGCCCCCGGACGGGAAACTGTCCGGGGGCTTTTTTGTCAGATCGGCGGTTGCAGTCAGGGTCGACCACGACCGGGTGCGGGTACCGTTACAGGCGCTGACCGTCGACCGGCTTCAGCGTCTGTCGTCGACCCAAAGCTTCCCCGTGGCGGAACGAGGGTATACTGGAAGTCGTGAGATTTTGGTTTTCAACTCTTGCGACAGCTGGAGGCTGGTCCAGGCATGACAATCTCCCGAAGCATCCTCGTGGCCACAGCGGTTTGCAGCCTGACATTCGGCGGCAGCGCCTGGGCCCAGTCGGCACCGGATAATCTGGAAGACCTGGCCGCCGCCGCGGCCGATGGCGATTCCCGGGGTGTCGAGACCCTTCTGGCCCAGCGCCCTGGCTGGTTGGCGGCCGCCGACAGTGACGGCGACGTCTATGCCGGCATCGCCCGGTCCCCGGCGCTGGACCTGGCGGTTCGAGCCACGGCCTGGCGGTTGGCCATTGCGCAACTGCCTTCCTATGCCGGTGACGACACGGATGGCCTGCTTCTGACGCGACATCGACGTCAGTATCAGGCCGAGGCGCTCGATCTGCTTGAAACAGGGATTCCGACGGCCATATCCCGGATCCGGCCCGGTCCGGCGGCCGGGTCAGTCGGCGAGTTCGCGGCGATCGTTCGGTTGCGGCGTGACCTTGTTGATCTGCCGGGGGGATCGGAGTCGTCCGCCGCCCTGATCGCAGCCTTGCAAGCCCTGGAAACAGCCGAGGACAATGAACGTCGTGCCTACGCGCTGTTTGCGCTGGAATCGGACGCCGGTCGGCGTGTCCGCGCCTACCAGGCCGCAGCCGCAGCATTCGACGCGGCGGCCCAGGCCTATGGTCAGGCCGCGTCCCGTCTGGCTGCCTATCCGGCAGCGGTGTCGGCGGTGCGAGCCTTTGAAGCCCGAGCCCGGGCGCGGGCGGCCTATGCCCGGGACATTTCGGCTCAACGCGGTCCGGACATCGACAACCGTCCGCCGCCGCCACCGCCGCCGCCCCCTCCGCCGCCGCCCCCTCCACCGCCACCACCGCCGCCCCCGCCCCCACCAGAGCGGAACCCGCCGGTTCGGGCCACCGACGTGGCGATGGTCGCCCCCGGGACGGAGTTGACGCGTTACCAGTTGAACTGTCTTGCGGTGACGGACGGCGTCCAGAAAGCCAGCGCCCCGGTGGACCTGTATTACGCCACCAGCCGGGCCGCCGAACCGGTTCCGGACGTGGCCAGGGAACGGTATTTCGGTTCACGCCGCACGGCTGTCACGGATGGAGTCACGGCGCTGAATTTCGGCGTGACGACGGTGAATGTTCCCTGCCGCCGGGAACGGGGCGATATCCCGCGTCCCGCCGAACTGTTCTTCATCCGGATAGAGCGGCCGGATCCCGACCGTCATTTCATTGTGACCGGAGTCCAGCCTCTCTCGCGGGCAGCGTGGCTGGAACGGCTCCGGGCACCGCCGGATATCGCAGGGCGCCGGCGCGAAACCCTGTTGTACGTTCACGGCTACAATAACGGATTCAACGACGCGGCCTATCGATCGGCCCAGCTGCATGCCGACCTGCAGATCAACGGGGCGACGGTCCTGTATTCCTGGGCCTCCCGGGACAATCCGCTGCTCTATTGGGTCGACCGCAGGGTCGTGGCCTCGCCTGAAGAGATCAGTGCGCTCGCCGGGGTGATCCGTGAGGTCGGGGATCAGAGCGATGTCTTCTATATTGTGGCCCATTCGATGGGGAACCGGCTGGTGATGTCGGCTCTCGACAGCCTGTCCCGGACGCGGCCTGCGGTGGCGGGGTTCATCGATAACCTGGTGCTGGCCTCGCCGGATATCGAGCGGCCTGCGTTTGAGGCCCACTGGGCCCGCGCCCGTCCCTGGGTCAGCCACGCTGAGATCTACGCCTCCGACAAGGACCGTGCCCTGGGACTGGCGAACCGTTTCGCGGGCGATCTCCGGCTCGGCGACGCGCGTGAAGGCGTGCAGGTAGTGGACGGCATAACCACCATCGATACGTCGCTGGTTGCCGGGGCCGGCCTGGGTCATGACGACTTCAGCAATGGCGGCCTGGCGGATGTCCGCGCGACCCTGTGGTTCGGGCTCAATCCGCAGCGTCGTTGCATCCTGCGCCCTGTGTCCGACTCTCCCGGAGCCTGGCGTGTCAGCCCGGAAGCACCGGTGGCTGCGTCGTGCCCGCACAGTGATTTCGCCGATGCGATCGCCGTGGGTCGTCTGCGCGGGTCCCTGGACAAGGGACGGAACTGGCTGACGGAGAGCGACTACGAGCAGGGGCGGGCGTATTTTACCGGACTTGGGCAACTGATGGCGCGGCTGTTGGGCGACCAGCAGCGATGATGCGCAGCGACCCAGGCAAAAGGCCCCGGACGGTTTCCCGTCCGGGGCCTTTCTCGTGACTTCAGCCGCAGATCAGCAGCTGTAGTACAGGTCGAATTCGACCGGGTGCGGGTGCAGTTGCAGGCGCAACACCTCTTCCTGCTTCAGCGCGATATAGCTGTCGATGAAGTCGTCATCCATGACGCCGCCCTTCTTGAGGAAGGCCCGGTCCTTGTCGAGGTTGTCCAGCGCCTCGTGCAGGCTGCCGCAGACCTCGGGGATGTTGCCGCGTTCTTCCGGCGGCAGGTCGTAGAGGTTCTTGTCGGCGGGCGCGCCCGGATCGATGCGGTTCTCGATCCCGTCCAGACCGGCCATCAGCAGGGCCACGAAGGTCAGATACGGGTTGCCCATCGGATCGGGGAAGCGCGCTTCGATACGCTTGGCCTTGGGGCTGGACACGTGCGGGATGCGGATAGAGGCCGAGCGGTTGCGGGCCGAATAGGCCAGCTTCACCGGGGCTTCATAGCCGGGCACCAGACGCTTGTAGGAGTTGGTGGTCGAGTTGGCGAAGGCGTTGATGGCCTTGGCGTGTTTGATGATGCCGCCGATGTACCACAGGCACATGTCCGACAGACCGGCGTATTTGTCACCGGCGAACAGCGGCTTGCCGTCGCGCCAGATCGACTGGTGCACATGCATGCCCGAGCCGTTGTCGCCGTACATGGGCTTGGCCATGAAGGTGGCCGACTTGCCATAGGCGGCGGCGACGTTGTGGACGACGTATTTGTACAGCTGCAGCCGGTCGGCCATCGTCAGCAGGTCGCTGAACTTCAGGCCCAGTTCGTGCTGGGCCGGAGCGACCTCGTGGTGGTGCTTCTCGGGATTGAGCCCCAGCTCCTTCATCACGCCCAGCATCTCGCCGCGCAGGTCCTGGCCGCTGTCGACCGGATTGACCGGGAAATAGCCGCCCTTGGCACCCGGGCGATGGCCCATGTTGCCCTCGGAATATTCGGCACTGGTATTGGACGGCAGCTCGATCGAGTCGAAGCTGTAGCCGGTGTCCTGGGACGCGGTGCTCCAGCGCACGTCGTCGAAGATAAAGAACTCGGCCTCGGGGCCGAAGAACACCTGGTCGCCCACGCCCGACGACTGGACATAGGCCAGGGCCTTCTTGGCCATCGAGCGGCTGTCGCGGTTGTAGGGTTCGTTGGTGTCCGGGTTCAGCACGTCGCAGAACAGGAACATCGTGGTCTGCTGGTAGAACGGATCGATATAGGCCGTGGCCAGATCCGGCTTCAGCAGCATGTCGGACTCATTGATCGCCTTCCAGCCGACGATGGAGGAGCCGTCGAACATCGTGCCTTCCTCGAGCAGTTCCTCGTCGACCAGGTCGATGTCGAAGGTCATATGCTGCAGCCGACCCCTGGTGTCGGTGAAACGGAGATCGACGTAACGCACGTCCTTGTCCTTGATCTCCTGGAGGATCTTTTTGGCGTTCATGATCGAAATCCTGTGGGTTCGGGGAGGAGGTGAGGTGGCCGCCGGGGCGGGCGACGCGCGACGGTCAGATGGCCTGGGGTCCGGTTTCACCGGTGCGGATGCGGATGACGTCGACGACGTCGGAGATAAAGATCTTGCCGTCGCCGATCTTGCCGGTGCGGGCGGCGGTCTGGATGGCCTCGACCACGGCCGGGGCCATGTCGTCGGGAACCACAACCTCGATTTTTATCTTGGGAAGGAAGTCGATGACGTACTCGGCACCGCGATAGAGTTCGGAATGACCCTTCTGACGACCATATCCCTTGGCCTCCAGTACGGTCATGCCTTGCACGCCCACGTCCTGGAGCGCTTCCTTCACTTCATCGAGCTTGAACGGCTTGATGACGGCTTCGATCTTCTTCATGGGCGGTCCCGGGACGGGCTTGCTGAATGCCCCGTCACTCGGGCAGCAAAGGGACATTGCATTGCACAATAAGGCAAGCCTCTTTTCGATTTTGTCGTCATCTGTGAACAGGAGACGCCGGTGACCGATGGTCCCAATCGCCCTGACTGGCGGACGACGCTGCCGTGGCCGGGGCCGAATACGCACAAACACGCACGGGGCCGCCTGGGGGTGGTCAGCGGACGGGCCGGCCAGACGGGCGCGGCGCGGCTGGCCGCGCGCGGCGGGCTCAGGATCGGGGCCGGGGTGGTCAGTCTGCTGTGTCCGGTCGAGGCCGTCGCCGTGCTGGCCCCGGCGGTCGAGGCGGTGATGCTGAAGCCGTTCACCGATCCCGAGACCCTGGCCGAGCTGGCCGATGGCATGGACGCCGTGGTGGTCGGCCCGGCAGCCGGATTCAACGATGCCACCGTGGCCAATATTCACGCCCTGGCCGGAAACGGCGCGGCCCTGATCATCGACGCGGACGGTCTGACGGTGTTCGAGAGCTGGCCCGCTGATCTGTTCGCCTTGCTGGATCGGGACGACGTGCTGACCCCGCATGAGGGTGAGTTCAGCCGCCTGTTCCCCGACTTGCTGGAGCAGGGTCGCGAGCGGGCTGCGATCGAGGCCGCGGCGCGGGCCGGGGCTGTGGTGGTGCTGAAGGGGCCACAGACGGTCATCGCCGCGCCGGATGGCCGGATGACCGTCAACGACAACGGCACCCCCTGGCTGGCCACAGCGGGCAGCGGCGACGTGCTGGCCGGGATGATCGGTGGCCTGCTGGCCCAGCGGATGGACAGTTTCGATGCCGCCTGCGCCGCCGTCTGGATCCATGCCGAGGCCGCGGCCGGCTTCGGCCCCGGCCTGATCGCCGAGGACCTGCCCGACCGGCTGCCTGCGGTCCTGGCCCGGCTATGGCCGGGCCAGTGAGATGGACTGGGGATTCAGCCGGTCATCGCCGCGCCTGATGGCTGCCGCAGCAATGGCGGGCACCCTCCGGACTGCAGCGTTGCGCAGTTGTCATCCCGGACGCGGCGAAGCGGCGATCCGGGACGGAGAGCTCCCATAGTTTTGGGCCTCCCGGAAATCGCGGCGCGATTATCCGGGAGAAGGTTTCCGCCGCGCGATCCTGAACTGTCTCCCGGATAGCTGCTGGCGCAGCTTCCGGGAGGATGAAGTTTCTCCGCTCAAGCGTCCCGGATCGCCGCTTTGCGGCGTCCGGGATGACAAGGGGCTCGGACCTCACTCGACTGTTGACCCTAGTCGGCGGCTGCGACCTTTTTCGCTGCAGACTTTTTCTTCGCCGCCGGCTTCTTGGCGGCTGCGGTCTTGGCGGCCGGCTTTTTGGCCGCGGGTTTCTTGGCGGCAGCCTTTTTGGCCGGTGCCTTTTTCTTCGGCCCGGCCGCGGCCTTGGCGGCCAGCAGGGGCAGGGCCTGTTCCAGAGTCAGATCCTCGGGCGTGGTGCCCTTGGGCAGGGTCGCGTTGATCTTGCCTGATTTGACATAGGGACCGAAACGCCCGGCCATCACATGGATCGGATCGCCGGTCTCGGGGTGGGCTCCGAGGTCCTTCAGTGGGGCCACGGCGGCACCACGTCCGCCGAACTTGCCGGCCCGCTTCTCGGCCAGCAGAACCACGGCGCGGTTCAGGCCGACCTCGAACACCTCATCGATGTCGGCGACATTGGCATAGGTCCCGGCGTGCAGGACGAACGGCCCGTAGCGACCGAGCCCGGCGGTGATCATCTTGCCGTCCTCGGGGTGTGCCCCGACCTCGCGTGGCAGGGCCAGCAGGCGCAGCGCCTGTTCCAGCTCAAGCGTCGCCGGCGACCAGCCCTTGGGCAGGGACGAGCGTTTCGGCTTTTCCTCGCCCGGCGGCGTGGTTTCGACATAGGGACCGAAGCGGCCGATCTTCAACTGGACCGGTTGGTTGGTGACCGGGTCCAGACCCAGTTCACGATCGCCGCCGTCCGCGCCACCACCGTCGGCGTCGGGCGAGGCCACCGGCCGGGTGAATTTGCAGTCCGGATAGCGCGAGCAGCCGACGAAGGCCCCGAAACGGCTGGTCTTGAGGCTGAGCTGCCCCTGTTTGCACAGTGGGCATTCGCGCGGATCGCCACCGTCTTCCCGGGCCGGGAATATGTGCGGGCCCAGCGACTCATTGAGGGCGTCGAGGATGGCCGTGGTGCGCAGCTCGCCGGCGGCCTGGGCCGCGACATGGAAGTCGGACCAGAACTCACGCAGCAGGACCTTCCAGTCCAGCTTGCCGGCCGAGACTTCGTCGAGCCGGGTCTCGAGCGCGGCGGTGAAATCGTACTCCACCCATTTCGCAAAGAACTGCTCGAGGAAGGCCGTGACCAGCCGTCCCTTGTCCTCGGGATAGAAGCGGTTCTTGTCGGTGCGCACATATTCGCGGTCGCGCAGGGTGGTCAGGATCGAGGCATAGGTCGACGGACGGCCGATGCCGAGCTCTTCCAGCTTCTTGACCAGGGTGGCTTCCGAAAAGCGCGGCGGCGGCTCGGTGAAATGCTGGTCGGCGCGCACGGCCTCGACCTTGGCCGTGGCCCCTTCCTTCAGGGTCGGCAGGCGGGTCGAGTCGTCGTCTTCCTCGGTCTCGGCACCCTTCTGGCGTTCGTCGCGGCCTTCTTCGTAGACGGCGAGGAAGCCGTCGAAGGTCACCACCTGGCCGGTGGCGCGCAGGCCGGTCTGACCGTCCGGGGTCTCGACCTCGACCGTGGTGCGGTCGATCCGGGCCGATTCCATCTGCGAGGCGACCATCCGCTTCCAGATCAGCTCGTACAGCCGCTGCAGGTCACCCTCCAGGCGCAGGGACTCCGGCGCGCGGGTGATGTTGGTCGGACGAATGGCCTCGTGCGCCTCCTGGGCGTTCTTGGCCTTGGTCTTGTAATAGCGCGGCTCGGACGGGACGAAGGCCGGACCGAAGCGGTCGGCGATGACCTCGCGGGCCTGGGCGATACCCTCGGGACTGACGAACAGGCCGTCGGTCCGCATATAGGTGATCAGGCCGCCGGTCTCGTCGACGCCCTCATACAGTTTCTGCGCCGCCTGCATGGTGCGCTGGGCGGTGAAGCCCAGCTTGCGGCTGGCTTCCTGCTGCAGGGTCGAGGTGGTGAACGGCGGGGCCGGGCTGCGCTTGATCGGCTTCTTCTCGATCGACTTGATCGTGAACGCCCCGCTGTTGATCGCGTCGCGGGCGGCGAAGGCCACGGCCTCCGACGGGATGTCGAGACGCTGGATGCGCTTGCCCAGGTGTTTGACCAGCCGGGTTGTGAAGGGCGGGCTGTCGGCGGCCAGGTCGGCCTCGACCGACCAGTATTCCTGGGCCTTGAACTTCTCGATCTCCATCTCGCGATCGACGACGATGCGCAGGGCGACCGACTGGACGCGACCGGCCGAGCGGGCCCCCGGCAGCTTGCGCCACAGCACCGGCGACAGGGTGAAGCCGACCAGATAGTCCAGCGCGCGGCGGGCCAGATAGGCGTCGACCAGTTCCATGTCGATCTGGCGCGGGGCGGCCATGGCCTCGAGCACGGCGCTCTTGGTGATGGCGTTGAAGGTGACCCGTTCGACGTGGGTGTCCTTGAGCGCCTTCTTCTTGGTCAGGACCTCAAGCACGTGCCAGCTGATCGCCTCACCCTCGCGGTCGGGGTCGGTCGCCAGAATGACGCGGCTGGCGCGTTTGGCGGCCTCGGCAATCTCGGACATCCGCTTGGAGGCCCGGGCGTCGATCTCCCACGACATGGCGAAATCGTCGTCCGGCAGCACCGATCCGTCCTTGGACGGCAGGTCGCGGATGTGGCCGTAGGAGGCCAGAACCTCGAACTCGGAGCCCAGATATTTGTTGATGGTCTTGGCCTTTGCGGGGCTTTCGACAATGACGAGATTCATGATGGACGGGTTCTCGGAAAGGGGCCGGGAACGTGGTTGGCCGGACGGCCCGTGTCAATCGGCCATCTGAAACCCGGTCCCGGACAGGGGGTGGGAAGGCGGTTCAGAGCGAGGCCAGGCCTCCCGGCAGCAGGATCGCGCGCCCGACCAGACTCAGCTCCAGCAGGGCGGCGGCGACCGCCCCGACCGGCGCATTCAGGGCCCGCGCCAGCTCATCGCGCGGCGTCGGGGTCGGCGACAGCAGGGCCGCCACCCGCTCGATCAGGGCGGCATCCACGTCATCGGCCCCGGCACCAAACGGATGGTCGACCGGCGGCTCGTCCAGACGGCGCAGGGTCTCTAAAGCGCGTTCGATGTCCTCGATGCCCTCGCACAGGATCGCACCCTGACGTAGCAGTTCATTGGGGCCGCGCGATCGCGGATCCAGCGGCGATCCGGGCACGGCGAACACATCGCGTCCCTGTTCGGCCGCCAGCCGGGCGGTGATCAGCGAACCCGAGCGCAGTTCGGCCTCGACCACCACGACCCCGCGCGACAGGCCCGAGATGATGCGGTTGCGTCGGGGAAAATCGCGCGCCTGAGCCCGGGCCCCCATCGGGCTTTCGGACACGACACAGCCGTCCGCGACGATCTGGTCGTACAGCTCGGAATTGTCGGGCGGATAGACGTCGTCGACCCCGCCGCCCAGCACCGCCACCGTCCCGGTCGGCAGGGCCCCGGTGTGGGCGGCCCCGTCGATGCCGCGCGCCAGACCCGAGACCACGACATGCCCTGCGGCTCCGAGCTGGGCCGCCAGACCCCGGGCGATGCGCTGGCCTCCGGCCGAGGCGATGCGGGCCCCGACCACGGCGACACAGGGCCGCGACAGCAGGTCCGGGTCACCGCGCGTCCACAGAACCGGCGGTGGCGGATCGACGGCGGCCAGCTGTGGCGGATAGTCCGCGTCGCCGATCACCATCAGGTGCGCGTTGACCGCCTCGGCCGCCGCCATTTCGGCCTCGATCCGGTCGACGGGCGGCAGGGTGAAGCCCGCCCCGCCGGCGCGCCGAACCATGGCCGGCAGGGCCTCCAGCGCAGCCACGGCACTGCCGAAGCGGTCGAGCAGTTGCCGGAACGTCACCGGACCGACGCGCTCGGCGCGGGCGAGCCGCAGCCGGGCGAACCGTTCCGCCGCGTCCGGCGGGCTCACGTCTTTTTGGCGCCCAGCCGGGGTTCGGTCCCCTTCAGCAGCCGGGCGATGTTCTGATGGTGACGGACCCAGATCAGCACGGCGGTAAAGGCCGACAGCAGCAGGATCGGGGCGGGGGCAGGCAAGTGGAGGGCCGGGACGGTCAGGGTCGCCAGCATCGGGGCCACGGCGGCCGCCACCAGCGCCGCCAGTGACGAATAGCGCAGCCCGAAAGCCACGATCAGCCAGGTCGCCCCGGCCATCAGCCCCAGCGGCCACCAGGCGGCCAGCAACAGGCCGAAGAAGGTCGCGACCCCCTTGCCGCCCTTGAACCCCAGCCAGACCGGAAACAGATGACCGATAAAGGCCGCGCCGCCGGCGATGGCCCCGGCCACCTCGCTGTCGAACAGCCAGCGGGCGATCAGCAGGGCCACGGCCCCCTTGCCGGCGTCGAGCAGCAAGGTCGCCAGCGCCAGATCCTTGCGCCCGGTACGCAGCACATTGGTCGCGCCGATATTGCCCGAGCCGATGGCCCGGACGTCCTCACCGGTCACCGCGCGGGTGATGATCACGCCGAACGGGATCGAACCCAGCAGATAGCCGGCCACCGCCACGAGGGCGAGGGTCACAAGGGCCGGGGCAACCAGATCCTGCACGTTCTTGTCTCCCGTCTAGCGCGCGTCATGGACGATGCGTCCACCGACGATTGTAAGCAAGACCCGACCTTGCAGGCGGCGACCGTCGAACGGGGAGTTGCGCGACTTGGATTTCAGCGTCGCCGCATCGATCACCACCGGCGCGCCCGGATCGAACAGCACCAGATCGGCCGGGGCATCGGCCTCCAGCACGCCGGACTCCATATCCAGCAGGGTGGCCGGGCCGTGCGTCAGCGGTCGCAGGATGTCGAGCAGGTCCAGACCGTCCTCGTGATGCAGGCTCAGCGCCGCCGCCAGCAGGGTCTCCAGACCCACCGCCCCCGGCGCGGCCTCTGCGAACGGACGGCGCTTGTCCTCGGCCGGGGCCGGGGCGTGGGCCGAGGTGATCACGTCGATCAGGCCGTCGCGCACCGCCTCGATCAGGGCCAGACGGTCACTCTCGGCCCGCAGCGGCGGATCCAGCCGGTAGAAGGTGCGATAGTCGCCGATATCGATCTCGTTGAAGCACAGATGGTTGATCGACACCGAGGCCGCGACTTCCAGCCCCTTGGCCCGTGCCCGCGCCAGCGTCTCCAGTGCCCCTTCGGTCGAGATCTGGTCGACGAGGAAGCGCACCCCGGTCTGTTCAACCAGCGCCAGGTCGCGTTCCAGCTGGATGCGTTCGCCGATGGCCGGCGACCCCGACAGGCCCAGCCGCGTCGCCAGTTCGCCCGCGGTGGCCACCGTGCCCTCGCTCAGCCACGGCTCGCTTGGACGACAGGCGATCAGGGCGTTGAAGGCGGCGGCATAGCTCATCACCCGCTGCAGGGTGCGGCTGTTGGTGATGACCCGGTCGCCGTCGGTGAAATACAGGGCCCCGGCCTCGGTCATCAGGCCGATCTCGGCCATCCGCTGGCCGTCCAGCGTGCGGGTCGCGGCCCCGGCGGCGAACACATTGACTAGATTGAGCGCGGCCCCGCGCCGCTGGATGAAGTCGACCATGGCCGGGTCGTCGACGGCGGGATCGGTGTCGGGCTGGATGACGATGGTGGTCACCCCGCCGGCGGCGGCCGACAGGCTGGCCGATTTCAGCGTCTCCTTGGGCTCGGCCCCGGGCTCACCGGTCTTGACCCGGATGTCGATCAGGCCGGGGGCCAGACACAGGCCGTCGACGTCGATGACCTCGATTCCGGCGGCCTGGGCCCCGGCGGTCCCGCGGATGACTTCAACGATATGGCCGTGTTCGATCAGCAGGGCACCGGGGCCGTCATAGTCGCTGGCCGGGTCCAGCAGTCGGGCATTGACCAGGGCCAGGACGCTCATCGGGCGGCTCCGTCGAGACGGGCGGACAGGGCGGCCAGCACCGCCATGCGCGCGGCCACCCCCATCTCGACCTGATCCTGGATCAGGGACACGGTCAGGTCGTCGGCCACGTCGGAATCGATCTCGACGCCGCGGTTCATCGGGCCGGGATGCATGACCTTGGCCCCCGGACTGGCCCAGGACAGTTTTTCGCGGTCCAGCCCCCAGAAGCGGAAATATTCTCGGGTCGACGGCACCAGCGCCCCCTCCATCCGCTCCAGCTGCAGGCGCAGCATCATCACCACGTCGCAGCCCTTCAGCCCCTCGCGCATGTCGTGGAACACCTCACAGCCCCAGCGGTCGGCGTCGCCCGGCACCAGGGTCGGCGGTCCGATCAGCCGCACCCGGGCCCCCATCATCGACAGCAGGGCCACATTGGAGCGGGCCACGCGGCTGTGGGCCACATCACCGCAGATGGCCACGGTCAGGCTGGTCACATCACCGAACGCCCGGCGCAGGCTCAGCATGTCCAGCAGGGCCTGGGTCGGATGCTCATGACGGCCGTCGCCGGCGTTGACCACGGCACAGCCGACCTTCTGCGACAGCAGGTCGGCGGCCCCCGAGGCCCCGTGGCGCACCACCAGAATGTCGGGCTTCATCGCGTTCAGGGTGACGGCGGTGTCGATCAGGGTCTCGCCCTTGGCCACCGAGGAGGTGCGCGGGCTCATATTGACGACATCGGCCCCCAGCCGCCGCGCCGCAATCTCGAACGAGGCGCTGGTGCGGGTCGAGTTCTCGAAGAACAGGTTCATCACCGTGCGGCCGCGCATCAGGTCCAGCGTCTTGGCCGACGAGCGGTTCAGTTCGACGAAGGCGTCGGCCAGATCCAGCAGGTCGCGGGCGGTCTGGGCGTTGAGATCGCCGGACGACAGGAAATGGGGGCGAGGGAACGGGGCCAGCCGCTCGGTGATCATATCGGTGACGGCGTTGGGCTGGGTCATCGAGGCCCGCCTATACGGCTGAGTCAGGGAAAATGGAACAGGCCGGGCAAGATCGGCACCGTCACGACTGTTCGGCGACACGGATGCGGTCCAGCGCCCCCTGCAGAATCCAGGCGGCCGCGGTGCGGTCGACGACGTCGGCGCGGCGCTTGCGGGTCAGGTCCAGCTCACCGATCAGGAAGCGTTCGACGGCGCTGGTCGACAGCCGCTCGTCCCAGAAGGCGATGGGCATGTCGCGAAGCCGCAGCAGGTTACGGGCAAACGCCCGGCACGACTGGGCCCGGGGCCCTTCGGTGCCGTCCATATTGGTCGGCAGGCCGATGATCAGGCCGCTGATCTTGCGGTGTCCCATCAGCTTGAACAACGCCTCGGCCTCGATCGTGAATTTGGATTTGCGGATCAGTTCCAGCGGGCTGGCGATCATCCGGGTCACGTCCGACACGGCGACGCCGATGGTCTTTTCGCCGAGGTCCAGCCCCATCCACGCGGTTTGCGGCGGGCAGGCGGCGGGCAGGTCGAGGAGGGGGACAATGGACACAGGGTGGCGGTAGGGCTGGCGTCGCCGCGTGTCAAAGGACAAGATGGCGGCGCGTCAAAAGGGGAGTTTTGACATGATCAGACATCCATTGCTGCTTCTGGCCATCGCCGGCACCGTCGCCGCCTGCGATTCCGGCGTGGAAACCCGCAAGAGCGCGGTGCCGGACGCCGGCTCCAATGCGGTCACGGCCGCCGCAACCGCCCCGGCCACCGCCGCTGGGCCGGCCCAGACGGTCCAGACCCAGGCCGACGACTATCTGCAATCGGCCGCCTCGGTCGTCGAGGTTGCGCCGCTCACCGATCCGGGGGCCGACGCCAAGCTGTTCGGTCTGGCCGGTGGCGATCCGGCCCTGAACGGCGACCACGCCTATCTGGCCTTCTTCGTCGACCCGTCCGAGGGCTGGCGCGTCTTCCCGCTCGGCGATTTCGAACGCTGGAGCCTCGGTGAACAGGGCCCAGGCCGTTTCGTGCTGGAAACGACCCAGGGCCGGATGGGCGACAACGGCGAGATGGTCACCGGCGAGGTCAAACGCTTCATCGTGACGTACGACGCGCGCGTTGCCGGCTCGCCGCCGCCGTCCTCGATCACCGTCACCCCGGCGACCTGAGCGCCAAAGCGGCTCCGGTAGCTTGTGAAAGGCCCGCCGGGCGGCTAATCCGCCCGCTTGACCTGTCACGTCTGGAGAGCCGCATGGCCATCGACGCTGCGACGGTGCGCAAGGTCGCGCACCTCGCCCGTATCAAGACCCCGGAAGACCGGCTGGAGCCCCTGGCCGGGGAACTGACCGGCATCCTCGCCTGGATCGAGCAGTTGAACGAGGTCGACGTCGACGGCGTCGAGCCGATGACCTCGAACGTGGCCCAGCCGCTGCGCCTGCGCGCCGATGTCGTCACCGACGGCAACAAGGTCGCCGATGTGCTGGGCAATGCCCCGCAGGCGACCGACGGCTTCTTTGTCGTGCCCAAGGTGGTCGAATAGTCATGAGCGACCTGACCAAACTCACGCTGAAAGCGGCTGTCGACGGCCTCAAGGCCCGCGACTTCTCGTCCGAAGAGCTCACCACGTCATTCCTGACCGCCATTGAAGCCGCCAACCCGACCCTGAACGCCTTCGTCACCGTCACCGCCGACAAGGCGATCGACATGGCCCGCGCCTCCGACGCCCGACTGGCCAAGGGGCAGGGCGGGGTGCTGGAAGGCGCGCCGCTGGGGATCAAGGACCTGTTCTGCACCGACGGGGTCCAGACCACGGCCGGCTCCAACATGCTGCGCGGCTTCGTCCCGCCCTATGAATCGACCGTCAGCGGCAATCTATGGCGCGACGGTGCGGTCATGCTGGGCAAGCTGAACATGGACGAGTTCGCCATGGGCTCGTCCAATGAGACCAGCGCCTTCGGTCCCGTCGTCAATCCCTGGAAATCAACGGGTTCCAACGCCGACCTGACACCCGGCGGCAGCTCGGGCGGCTCGGCCTCTTCGGTCGCCGCCGACCTCTGCCTGGCCGCCACGGCCTCGGACACCGGCGGCTCGATTCGCCAGCCCGCCGCCTTCACCGGCACCGTCGGGGTCAAGCCCACCTACGGCCGCGCCAGCCGCTTCGGCATGGTCGCCTTCGCCAGTTCGCTGGATCAGGCCGGACCGATCACCAAGACGGTCGCCGACGCCGCCCTGATGCTGCAGTCGATGTGCTCGTTCGACGTCCGCGACTCGACCAGCCTCGACGTCCCGACCCCGGACTGGTCGGCTTCGCTCGGCCAGTCGATCAAGGGCCTGCGTATCGGCGTGCCCAAGGAATACGTCGTCGACGGCATGCCCGCCGAGATCCAGACGCTGTGGGATCAGGGCATGGCCTGGCTGAAGGGTGCCGGTTGCGAGATCGTGCCGATCAGCCTGCCGCACACCAAATACGCCCTGCCGGCCTATTACATCATCGCCCCGGCCGAGGCCTCGTCCAACCTGGCTCGCTATGACGGCATGCGTTTCGGCCACCGCGCCGAGGGCACGACCAGCCTGACCGACCTGTACGAGACCAGCCGCGCCGAAGGCTTCGGTGGCGAGGTCAAACGCCGCCTGATCATCGGGGCCTATGTGCTGTCGGCCGGATTCTATGACGCCTACTATGTCCGGGCCCTGAAGGTCCGGCGTCGCATCGCCGAGGATTTCGACAAGGTCTGGGGCCAGGTCGACGCCATCCTGACGCCGTCGACCCCGTCGGCCGCCTTCGCCCTCGGCGACAAGCAGATCGACCCGCTGCAGATGTATCTGAACGACATCTTCACCGTCACCGCCAACCTCGCCGGCCTGCCGGGCATCTCGGTCCCCGCCGGCGTCGACAGCGGCGGCCTGCCGCTCGGCCTCCAGGTCATCGGCAAGGCCCTCGACGAGGCGACCGTGTTCAAGGTCGCCAGTGCGCTGGAAGACGCGGCCGGGTTCGTCGCCAAGCCGGAGAAGTGGTGGTGATAAAGAAGCGTCCGAAGGTCTTTCTGGCTGCCGGGTTCTTGATCGCTCTCGTCGGGCTGATCGGTGCCTGGTACGTCCGGTTAAATGCTGAGTTCAAGGACGGATTCAACGCCGTCTATGTCGAGAACTGGCAGGGATTTTCGGCCGCTGAACTGGCCCGCATGGACCAACAGTTCGTTGCCTTTGTCATTCTGGCATTTGCTGGTTTTTGCCTGTTAGCGTTCGCAACCTACGTTTTGTTCAGCAGACCACGATCAGGTATGGGTGGCGAGGAAGGCCGATAGTCGACAGTCACTCTGCCGATGTTCGCGATCCCTCTCCCATAGGGAGAGGGCGGGGCCCGCGCGCATCGCGCGTGGGAGGGTGTGGGGTTACGGTCTGGCCGGGAGGCGTTGACGGCCACACCCTAACCCCTCATCCGGCCCTTCGGGCCACCTTCTCCCAAGGGAGAACGGGTCTTCGGGAGAGGGACGTTGACGCGGGACCAGACCGAATTCGCGCGGGCTTTGCGGCGACGGCAAACCCTGGCCGAGCGAACCTTGTGGACGGCCATCCGGGGCAAGCGGCTGGACGGGCTGAAATTCCGGCGGCAATACGGGATCAGCCGCTATTTCGCGGACTTCGCCTGCGAAAGCCTGATGCTGGTCGTCGAACTGGACGGCGCGGTTCACGACGAGGACGACAATCAGCTGAACGACCATGTCCGCCAGCAAGAGATCGAGGCCCACGGATGGGCCGTGCTGCGGTTTCGCAATGAAGAGGTGATGACCAGTCTGCACACGGTCCTCGACGCCATCCGCGCCCACGCGAAACTGGCCGGCACCGTAACCCCACACCCTCCCGCTCAACTTCGTTGAACGGGCCCCTCCCTCTCCCGACGGGAGAGGGGTAGAGAAGACAACATGACCGACACCACCACCTCCACCCCCACCAATCTCATCCAGGGCCGCACCGGGGCCTGGGAAATCGTCATGGGGCTGGAGATTCACGCCCAGGTGGCCTCGAAGGCCAAGCTGTTCTCCGGGGCGGCCGTCGGCTTCGGCGCGGGACCGAACGAGCAGGTGTCGCTGGTCGACGCCGGCTTTCCCGGCATGCTGCCGACCCTGAACGGCCATTGCGTCGAACAGGCGGTGCGCACCGGCCTCGGCCTCAAGGCCCGGATCAACAAACGCAGCCAGTTCGACCGCAAGAACTATTTCTACCCCGACCTGCCGCAGGGCTATCAGATCAGCCAGCTGTATTTCCCCATCGTCGGGGAGGGTGAGGTCGAGGTCGAGGCCGAGGACGGCACCTTCTTCACCGTCGGCGTCGAACGCCTGCATCTGGAACAGGACGCGGGCAAGCTGATCCACGACCTGTCGCCCAGCGAATCCTATGTCGACCTGAACCGCGCGGGCACAGCCCTGATGGAGATCGTCTCCAAGCCGCACATGCGCTCGCCGGAAGAGGCGGTCGCCTACGTCAAGAAGATCCGCACCATCCTGATCTATCTGGGCACCTGCGACGGCGACATGGAGAAGGGCAATCTGCGCGCCGACGTCAACGTCTCGGTCTGCCGCGTGGGTGGCTACGAGCAATTCCGTGCGTCCGGCGACTTCAGCCATCTGGGCACGCGCTGCGAGATCAAGAACGTCAACTCGTTCCGCTTCATCTCCCAGGCCATCAACTACGAAGCCCGCCGCCAGATCGAGATCCTCGAAGACGGCGGCAAGATCGATCAGGAGACCCGGCTGTACGATCCGACGGCCGGCGAAACCCGCTCGATGCGCTCCAAGGAAGAGGCCAACGACTATCGCTATTTCCCCGACCCTGACCTGCTGCCGCTCGAGCTGGAACAGGCTTGGATCGACACCATTAAGGCGTCCCTGCCGGAACTGCCGGACGAAAAGCGCAAGCGGCTGATGGCCGATTACGGCCTGTCGCAATACGACGCCGTGGTGCTGATCTCGGAACAGGCCAAGGCCGACTATTTCGAGGCGGCTGCGAAAGGCCGCGACGCTAAGCTGGTGTCCAACTGGGTCACCAATGAGCTGTCGGCCCGTCTGGCCGCCGACAATCTCGACTTCTCGCAGAGCCCGCTGCCGGCCGCCCACGTCGCCGAACTGGTCGCCCTGCTCGAGGAGGGGGTCATTTCCTCGAAAATCGCCAAGGAGGTGTTCGACCACGTCTGGGCCGGCGAGGGCTCGCCGCGTCAGGTGGTCGAGGCCCGCGGTCTGGTCCAGGTCAATGACACCGGGGCCATTGAAAAAGCCGTCGACGAGATCATCGCCGCCAACCCCGACAAGGCCGCCGCCGTCGCCGAAAAGCCCCAGGCCATCGGCTGGTTCGTCGGTCAGGTGATGAAGGCCACCGGCGGCAAGGCCAACCCCGCCTCGGTCAATGACATCCTGAAGGCGAAGCTGGGCATTTCCTGAACGCGCGGCGTCTCGCATGAGCGCATGAAAAAGGCCCCGCGGATCGCTCCGCGGGGCCTTCGTTCTTGGTGGTGCGGCTACCAGCGCCAGGCGTCGCGGATGACGTCGATGATATAGCCGTCGTACTGGTCGATCAGATAGATCTGGTTGTCGACCACGACCCAGCGCGTCCCGGCCGGCGGATAGCCGAGGCCATAGGTGCGCCAGTCGTTCAGCTCGTAGCGCCAGAACATCGACGGCAGATAGTCCCCGACCTGCCAGCGCTGGCCCCAGTAGTTGCGCGGGACGCTGTAATAACCGTAGCTGGGCGCGAAATAGAAGCCGACGCGGAAGCCGTTGTAGCTGCGGAAGCGCCGGTCGTTGCGCCACCAGTCAGAACCGTGGCTACGGTTCCAGTTGCGGTGCCACTGGCTGCTGTTGAAGCGGTTGCGGAACTCCTGGTATTCGCGGCGATCGTGGCGTTGCTCACCGCGATGCTCGCGCCGGTCGTCCCGGCGGTCATCCCGGCGATGATCGCGCCGGTCATCACGGCGATCCTGCCGCGGGTCATTGCGATGATCCTGACGGTCGTCCCGCCGGGTATTGGGGCGATCCGGCCGTTGGTCGCGCCCCGCGCCGTTCCGATCGTGGCGATCGACACGATCCTGCGTGGCCGGACGGTTCGGCGCGTCCGGCTGGGCCGGGCGACCGGGCCGGTCGGGCCGCTGCGGCCGTTGCGGCTCGGACGGGCGATTGGGTCGGTCAGGGCGTTCCTGGCGATCCTCGCGACGCTCCTGACGCGGCTCCTGGCGGCGTTCCTGGCGACGCTCTTGCTGTTCCGCCGCCGGCGCGGTGCTGCGCTCCGCCTGGGCGGCACGACGTTCCGCGTTGGGCTGACGCTGTGGACGCCCTTCGCCTTCACTTTGCGCCCGTCGTCCGCGGTCGCCGCGATCCTGGGCCGCGGCCACTACGGGGGCGGCCAGTGGCAGGAGGAGGGAGGTGATCGCGGTGAACACCATCAGATTGCGTTTCATGGTCTCTTTCCCCGCACACCCGTAGCGGGCGGCTCGATGACAGGATCGCGCCCCGTGCATGAACCTTAACTGAACGATAACGACGGGTCACGGCGCGTGGCGGCATGAAAAAGCCCCCGCCGACACAGGGTCCGCGGGGGCTGTTCCGGGAAGGCAGCGGTCTAGTAGGCGCCGGACATGACGCTGATGATCAAACCGGTGGCCACGGCCATCAGCACGATGTCGTTGCCCGCGTGGACATAGCGATAGCCCCGCGGGGCCTGGCGCAGGCCGTAGACGTACGGGTCGCGCACATAATAGCCGCGATAGGCGGCCGGCAGGGTGTGGCCGCGCTGCCAGCGATGCGTGTTGTAGCGCGGGTTGACCCGGTAGTAGCCGTAGCTCGGCGCGTACCAGTAACCGCTGCGAACCCCGCGATAGTCGCGGAAGTCGCTGCGGCCCCGGTACCAGTCGCGGTTGTTGCGATCATAGCGCTGGTGCGAGCGGTAGTCGCGCCGGTCATCGTGGCGATCCGCCCGGTAGTCGCGCTGGTCGTGGCGACGGTCCGAGCGATAGTCACGGCGGTCGTCGCGCCGGTCCTGACGATGGTCCTGACGGTGATCGCGGCGGTCATCCCGTCGATCCTGTCGCTGATCGTGGCGGTCGCGACGGCTCTGGGCCTCGGCGGCCAGGGGGGCAGCCGTGGTCGCCAGTGCGACGGCGATGACGGCAGCCCGGGCAAGGCGGTTCATACGGATTCTCCCGTGGCGGGCCGGCGATGGGTTTGGGGGTCCGGCTCCTGTATGCCGGGCATGGTCGCAAGGGCCGGATGAACTGGTCCTGAACGACTCGGTCAGCTTTGCCCGCTGGGCGGTTGCGCCGGCCCTGCCAACGCCCCAGATCAGGGGGCCGTTTCAGGATCCGCCTTCATGACCCAACCGATCGAACTCTGGTACTGGCCCACGCCCAACGGCTGGAAGGTCTCCATCGCTCTCGAGGAGATGGGCCTGCCCTATGTGGTCAAGCCGGTGAACATCGGGGCAGGAGAGCAGTTCGAACCCGCCTTCCAGGCGATCAGCCCGAACGGCCGCATGCCGGCCATCATCGACCCCGACGGTCCCGACGGAAAGCCGCTGTCGATCTTCGAGTCCGGCGCCATCCTGCAGTATCTCGGCAACAAGTCGGGGCAGTTCTATCCGGCCGACGTGCGCACGCGGGTCGACATCGACCAGTGGCTGTTCTGGCAGGTCGGCGGCCTCGGACCCATGGCCGGCCAGACCCACCATTTCCGCCAGTATGCCCCGGCCATCATCCGCGACCAGCGCCAGATCGCCTATGGCGTCCGCCGCTATACCGACGAAACCCACCGCCTTTACGGCGTGATGGATCGCCGCCTGGCCGACCGTGACTATCTGGCTGGTGACTATTCGATCGCCGACATGGCCGCCTGGCCGTGGGTGCTGCCGGAACACCAGGGCCAGTCGCTGGATGAGTTTCCCAACCTCAAGGCCTGGATGGACCGGGTCGGGGCGCGTCCGGCGGTCATCGCGGGTCGGGCTGTCGGCGAGACGATGCGGGGCAATCTGGCGGCCTCGGGCCAGTCGGCCGAGGCAGCGCGCAAGATCCTGTTCGGCCAGCGCGGACGTTAACCTTCCGGGAAGGTGTAACTACAAGATTTCCAATAAGTTTCGCAGGTCTGAACAAAAACGCCAGTATTTATCTTTGCTTTACTTAAAAGATCGAATCGACCTGCCGCCGTTAACTTTAACTTCAAACCGCGGGTATTTGATCAGGCCTCAGGAGACGGGGCCAGAACGGCCGTCGTCCGGAGGATACGGTAATGAACGCGCAAGAACTGGCGTCGGACATCGAGATCGAAGCCGAGGCCGCTCTGCCTCTGCCGACTGCGGATATGGACGGCGAAGCCCTGTTTCGTCTGGGTATGATGTACTCGACCGGCCAGGCCGGCTGCCCGATGGATCGGGTCTCGGCCCATATGATCTTCAACCTGGCGGCCATGAAGGGGTCGGTCGAGGCCCGGGTCTATCGCCGCGAGATGTCGCAGGAAATGGAACAGGACGAAATCGCCGACGCCCAGCGCGCCGCGCGCCGCTGGATCGATGCCGGTGTGGTTACCCTTGCGGCCTGATCAGTCCGTCTAGAACGACTGATACTGCCCGTTGATGGCGTAGGTGAAGCCGACGGGCAGGGCGTTGCGGATCTGGGTCACGAAATTGGCGACCTCGCCCAGCGTCGTTCTCGGCACAAACAATATGTCTCCGCGGCGCAGGGCGATGACCTCGCCACGACGCGGCCTGAGGTCAATGGCCCGCATCATGCGTACGCCGCCGGGCCCGCGCCGGATCAGCGCCACCTCCTGTTGGCGCGCGGTGGGCAGGAACGCCCCGGCCATGATGATCGCCTGATAGGCGTCGATGTCGCCCGGCATGTCATAGACGCCCGGCGTGCGGACCTCGCCGTCCACCCAGATTTTCAGCGGACCGGCCTGTTTGAGCGTGATCTCGACCACGGGCCGCAGCAGCTGTGAGGCATAGGCCCCGGCAATATCCGACTCCAGCTCGGCGATCGTGCGATCCGCGGCCATGACCTGACCGATCAGGGGCAGGGCGATACGCCCGTCGGGCCCGACTTTCTGGGTCCGGGTCAATTCGACCGCCGTCGGCGTGGCCACCTCGATCTCGTCACCCGGATACAACAGATATTCCGGCTCGGCCTCGGTCCAGTCGGCGAAGGCGATCTCGGGAAAGCCGGCTTGGCCGACCGGCTGGACCCGTCCGCCCGCCGCGCCACCCGAGGGCAGGGGCATGCGCCCGCCGTTCTCGCTGGCACAGCCGCTGAGAGCGGCGGCACCGAGGGACAGCAGAAGCAGGCGGCGGTCGATGGGCATGGGTCAGGAATCCGTAACGGACGGGCGCGTTCGACACAGGGTCTTCGCTTATGGGTAACCAGTGGTTAACGCCGCTCGGTCAAGTCTGGGGCAACAGTCACCGCGACCATATGGAATCACCAGCAGCCCATGCGCACGACGGCCTATGCCACCGCCCGCCCGCGCTACGGACTCCTCGATATCGTGGGGTTGCTGTTCCGCGAGATGCTGGTGATGATTCTGGTCTTCCTGCTGATCTTCGTGCTGGGCACGGCGGCGGTCCTGACCCTGAAGAAGACCTATACGGCGACCGGCAAGGTCTATGCCGGGGTCGGCCAGGAATATGTCTATCAGCCGCGGGTCGGTACGGCCGAGCGCGGTCAGGCCCCTGAAGCCGAGGCTGTGGCCCGGTCCGAGGCGGCGATCCTGAACAGCCTCGAGGTCAAGCAGCGCACGGTCGCCGCCGTGGGCGTCGACAGCTTCCTCGGCGACAAGCCCTCCAGCGCGGCCGCCGCCAAACGCGAGACCGACGCGCTCAAGGTCCTGGATTCGGGTCTCGGGGTCGGCACCACGCCCGGCAGCGCCATCATCGGGGTCAGCTATGAGAGCGACGACCCCGAGACCGCGGCCCGGGTCCTGAACGCGGTCATCGCCCAGTACCTGACCTATCGCCGCGAGGTGTTCCAGGACAACAAGACCCCGGCCATCGAACAGCAGCGTCAGGTGTTCGAGGACGAACTGGCCAGCGCCGATTCGGCCTATGAGTCCTTCCTGAACACCAACGACATCGGCGATTTCGCCACCCTGAAGGCAACGCTGGCGGCGACCTATCAGACGGTCTTCGCCGAACGTCTGTCGGTTCAGGCCCAGCTGAACCAGGCGCGACAGCGGCTGGCGACCCTGGTGGCCCAGCAGGCGGCGATCCCCGCCCAGGTCACCCTGCAGCAGGACCTCAATATCGCGGCCCAGGATCAGGTTCTGCAGCTACGCACCCAGCGCGAACAGCTGCTGTCGCGCTACCAGCCCGACGCCCAGCCGGTGCAGGACATCGAGGAGCAGATCGGCCAGCTGCAGGCCTTCGTCGGTAGCGGCAGCGCTGTGGGGCCCAAGGAAGTCCGCACCGGGCCCAACCCCGTCTGGATCCAGACCGAGAGCGATCGCATCGCCGCCGCCGCCGAAGCCTCGTCCCTGGCCGCGCGTCTGGCCGTTCTGGATCGTCAGGTCGGCGAGCTGCGCTCGCGACAGGCGACGCTGACCCAGATCGAATCGACCAATGCCACCCTGGCCGGGGACCGCGAGGTGCTGACCGCCAATATCCGCGACTTTCAGGAGCGCGCGACCCAGAGCCGGGCCGACAGCGCCCTGGTCATGGCCGGGGCCGACAATGTCACCGTCATCGAACGGGCCCAGGCCCCGACCCGCGGCAAGAGCCTGAAGGCCCCGCTGCTGATCGTCGTCTTCCTGTTCGCGGGCTTCACCGCCCTGTGCGTCGGCCTGTTGCGAATCTACACCCGGCGCAGCTTCGCCACCGCCGGCTCGGTCGGGCGGACGCTGGAAATGCCGGTGTTGGCAGTCGCGCCGATGAAGGCGCGATGAGCCCGCATGCTAGTCTGTGGCCTGGCGAGTTAGGCGCGTAACGATTCGATGGTCGATCTCACATCCGAAATGGCCGGCCTCTGGGCGGCACTGGGACCGGCCCCGTCGCATCGCGGACGGGTGATCCAGGTCGTCGCCGCCAATTCCGGCGAGGGGGCCTCGACGGTGGCCCGGGAATACGCCCGCCTCGCCGCGGTGCGGGCCCGGCGTCCGGTCTGGCTGATCGACGGCGATCTGGCAGAGCAGGGCCAGCTGGAGGCCGTCGCCGACGAACCGGACCGCTTCGGCCGCCTCGGTCGTCCGGCCCAGGCCTCACCCGACGGTTCCAGCTTCTTCGCGGTGACTCCGCGTGTGACCGGGTCGGACGGTCGCCCTATCTCACCGGCGCGGCTGTTGACGGCGCGATCCTGTCTGGGCGGACGCCTGTGGGTGTCCCGCTTCAACACCACCCGTCTGCGCTCGGGACAGCGGGCCGAGGCCCTCGCCGATTCCCGCTACTGGGACGCGCTGCGCAAACATGCCGACACCGTCGTCATCGATGCGCCGTCGACCGATCGCAATGACATGGCCCTGACCCTGGCCCCGTTCGTCGATGCGACGATTCTGGTGGTGTCGGAGTCGACCCGGGCCGCCGATCCGATGATCCTGCGCGACGAGATCGAGGCCGTCGGCGGCAAGATCGCCGGGGTCGTGGTCAATCGCTCGACCTATCGCGCGCCCGGCTTCCTGGCCCGCCTGACCGGCTAGATCGCTGGCTCAGCGGGCGGCGGCGTCCAGCCGTGTCAGTTCACGTGTCCCGTAAAAATGGGGCTCCAGCCCCTTCATCCAGAACAATTTTCCCAATCCGCGCGCCATCCGGTCGAGCGCCCAGGCCCGACGCGGGCTGCGCACGATCAGATAAGGCACGGCGGCGCAGGTCCACAGCAGCATCTGCGCGGCTCCAATGACCATCCAGCGCACCACGCCCAGCCAATCCCGCCGGGCCGCCGCCGTCTGGCTCGGCCCCTGACCGAAGGCGAAGGCCCGGGCCAGCGCATAACGCAGCGTCGCGCGATGGGCCGGGGCGATCTCGTCGACCCAGGCCCCGGCGGCCCAACCAAAGCGGCCACCGCGATCCGCCAGCGCGGCGAACAGGGCGTCATCCTCGCCCCCGACCTGATCGGCCCCGACGTCGAACGGCGCGAGGCCGGGCAGGGCGCTGCGCCGCACCATCAGCGAATTGCCGCAACCGAAAGGCTGGTCGATCACCCGCGTCGAGGCCGGTCCGGCACGGCCGAAGAAGTCCTCGAGATAGGGTCTCAGCCAGTCCGCCGCCCCGGGAGCGCGTCCGCGGATCGGTCCGAACACCACATCGGCCCCGGTCTGGGTCTGCGCCATCAGCAGCTGCGCCAGCCAGTCGGGCGTGGCCACCTCGTCATCGTCGAGAAAGGCGATCAGCGGCGCATCCGTGGCCTGCAGCCCGACATTGCGGGCCGTGGCCACGCCGGGCACCGGGGCGTGGCAATAGACCAGCGGCCACGGTGACCGCGGGCGCAGGCCCTCGACGGTCGCCGCAGCGGTTCCGGCCGGATCATTGTCGACCACCACGATTTCGCACAGGCGATCAGCGACCTCGGTCTGGACGAACAGGGACTCCAGCGCCCGGGTCAAACCCTCCGGGCGACGCAGGGTCGGGATGATCACGGCCACGGACCCGGTGTTGTCACACGGCGGCGTCACGCGATGGCCCCGGCATACAGGGCGGCCCGGTACAGACGCAGCGAAAAGGCCCGCGTGGCGACCGGCAGTCCCTCGGTCTCGGCCGCACGACGCAGCAGCGGCCGCAGCTGGTTCAGCCCCGGCAGACGCTTCAGCAACCGTGCCGCGCGATAGCTGGGATAGGCGCTGACGATGGCCGGATGGCGGTCGACCACACGGGCGAAATTGGGCGCGGATTGTTCGTATTTCCCAGCCAGGTCCGCGACCGTGTCCAGCCCCATATGGGTGGCCGGATTGTCGACGTGCAGCACCCGGAACCGCTTCGACACCCGCATCGCCCATTCCACGTCCTCCCAGCCCCAGCCGGTGAAGCCCGGGTCGAAGGCCTCGGCCGCGAACACGTCGCGCCGCACCAGCAGGTTGGAGGTGTAGACGTATTTCTCGGGCTGCCGGGCCCGCACCGTATAGGGCACGCACTCCGACTTGGTGGCCATGGACCGGTGCACGGCAAAGCGCGGCTCGTCCGGGGCCTGCAGCAGGGAAAAGCCACCGAACGCCACCGGCGGGTCCTCACGCGCAACCAGATCGGCCCAGTCACGCAGGAAACGTCGGTAGTCTGGCCGCATGTCGCTGTCGAGAAACAGCAGACTGCCACCACGGGCGGCGGTAGCCAGCCGGTTACGACCGATCGAGCGGCCCTCGTTGCGGGGCAGGGTGATCAGCCGCGCCGGCAGGGTCATGTACTTGATCAGGGCGGTCAGTCGCTTGGTCAGCTCGGGATCGCGGGTGCCGTCGTCCAGCACCACGATCTCGACCGAGCCGTCGACGGCCCCGGCCTCCTCATCGAGCAGTTTCAGCAGCGCCGACGGATCATCGCGCAGGAAGGGGATCAGCACCGATACGACCGGGCTGGCCACCTTCCAGGTCGGATTGGCAAAGACGCGGCCTTTGGCGGTCATGACGGTACGCTCCGGGTTCGGGCCGTGGCGACGATCCGCCCGGCCACATCGCGGACGCCCGCCGCATTCAGGGTCAGGGCGACGATGGCATAGACCAGCGCCCCGGTCGTCGCATCCAGCATCAGCTCGATCAGCCCGCCCGGCGTGGGCAGGGCCGACACCGCCAGCGCCATGGCCCCGGTCGCTACACCGCAGCGCGCCAGCGTCTCCCACGGCATCGGCATGACCAGCACCCGGCGACCGATGGCGATTGAGGCCATCAGGCCCAGGCCGAAGCTCGCCGTCGTGGCCCAGGCTGCGCCCATCACCCCGAAGGCGGGGATCAGCACCAGGTTCAAGCCGATATTGGCCAGCGCCGGCACCGACATCGCCACCAGCAACAGGCCGGTGCGCCGTCCCAGGGTGAAGGCCTGATGGAAATAATAGGTGGTCAGCCCCGACAGCAGCGCCGACAGCGCAATCCACGGGGTGATGGACGCGGCGACCCGACGCAGGTCTTCGCCGATCATCACCTCGGTCAGCGGCCCGGCCACCATCGCGACCCCGGCCGCGGCCGGCAGGCCGATCAGCAGGAAGGTCGAGGCCTGCTCCCGCGCCGCTGCCTTCAGCCGCTCGCCGCCACCCCGCTCCAGCGCCATGATCAGGGCCGGGGCCCCGGCCGCGCCCAGCCAGATGAACAACACGTCCAGCGTCCGGTTCGCGAGGCTGTAGCCCGCGTGATAGGCCCCGACCGCCGCCTCGTTCATGAAGGCCGCCAGCAGGAAGCGGTCAGTCGACGACAGCACCACGGCCAGCGCCAGCGAGGCGGCGATCGGATAGCCGTAGACGGCATAGTTGCGCAGCCGGACCCGATCGACGCGCGCGCCGCGCACCTGTCTCAGCTCGCCCGGCAGGATGAAGGGCAGGGTGATCAGCGGGGCCAGCAGCAGCCCGGCCAGCGGCGCCGCTCCGCCGGCCCCGCCCAGCGCGAACAGTACCCCGATCACCAGCCCGCCGATGGTTGTGATCATGTCCAGACGCGCGGCCCGGGTGACCTCGCCCGCCGCCCGGTAGCGCTCCATCGCCAGCTTGGCGAAGCTGCGGATCGGGATGCCGGCGATCGCCACGGCGACGACGATGCGGAAGCCCGGCTCCATCGGCCAGAGCCACAGGATCAGGGTCGCGACCGGCAGGAAGATCAGGGTCAGACGGAAGGCGGTGCGATACAGGCTGGCGAAATGACTGGCCAGCCCGTCCGGCGTCTGTTCGGCGGCCCAGAAGCGGGCCATCGACGCCTCCAGCCAGCTGAACACCGCGACATGGCTCAGCGTCAGGATCGAATAGGCCAGCGCATAGCGGCCGAAATCCGCCGGGCTCAACACCCGGGTGAAGATCATGATGGCCAGGAAGCCGACCACCCCCTGGACGATATTGGCCGGCAGATAGCCCCAGACGCCGCGCCAGAACATCAGTCTGCTCCGCTCAACGAATGGCCTGCCGGTCACCCAGCAGCACGGGCACGGTGATCAGCATCACCCACAGGTCCAGCCACAGCGACTGACGCTCGA
>TARA_R110001606_G_scaffold13234_1_pt1 | contig 29776 bp, 24 predicted proteins | sample TARA_R110001606 | Tara Oceans TARA_R110001606 (sample SAMEA4398315) | marine metagenome | biome: Polar Biome; feature: [SRF] surface water layer (ENVO:00010504); material: water (ENVO:00002006), including particulate matter (ENVO:01000060) such as... | depth 5 m
CGCTGGCAGGTTACCGCCTTTTCCACGCTCTATCATCAACAACAATTTATAATAATCTATATAGATAATAATAAGGGTGACCGTCTTTCTATGCCGAATGGAAATGATTCACAGAAAATTTTGCTCCAGACATTGCTCGGCAAGAAGACCGATCAAACGCCGGTCTGGCTGATGCGTCAAGCAGGCCGCTATTTGCCGGAATATCGGGAGTTGCGCGCCCAAAAAGGCGGATTTCTCGAACTTTGTTACGATGCAGAATCTGCGGCAGAGGTCACGTTGCAGCCAATCAAGCGTTTCGGTTTTAACGGTGCGATCCTGTTTTCCGATATTTTGATCGTCCCGCATGCGATGGGCCAGAAGCTCTGGTTTGAGGCAGGCGAAGGACCCCGGCTGGCACCAAGGTTGCTGGATGCGGCTTTGGGCTCTCTGGAGGGTGCTCCCGAGCATTTTGAGGCTATATATGCAACGGTTCGAGCAGTCGCTGCACGGCTCGACGATAAAACGACCTTCATGGGCTTTGCAGGAAGCCCGTGGACCATCGCAACTTATATGGTCAACGGGCAGGGCAGCAAGGACCAGGCTGCAACCCGTCGCTTTGCCTATCGCGATGAAGCAGCTTTCGGCGATTTGATCAACGCGATCGTAGAGAACACGGTCACCTATTTGCTCGGCCAGATCGAGGCTGGCGTCGATGCGGTGCAGCTATTTGACAGCTGGGCCGGATCCCTGTCGCCAGCGCAATTTGAAAAATGGGTGATTGCGCCCAATGCCGAAATCATCGCCCGGTTGAAGGCGGTCCATCCGGATCTGCCGATCATCGGTTTTCCCAAAGGGGCAGGCGCCAAACTGGTTGCTTATGCCAACGAGACCGGAGCGAGCGCTATTGGTCTTGATGAAACCGTCGACCCCGTCTGGGCGCACGAGAATCTGCCGACAGATCTGCCTTTACAAGGCAATCTCGATCCACTGGCCCTTATTGCCGGTGGCGATGCGCTGATATCCGCGACGCGGCATATTTTACAGGTTTTTGAAGATCGTCCGCATATTTTCAATCTGGGCCATGGGATTTTACCGGACACGCCCATTGAACATGTTGAAAAGCTGCTTACACTTGTCAGGCAATGAATGAAATTTTGTCCATGCTCTATCTCTGGTTAAAAGCGGCCCATATCATCTTTGTCATCTTCTGGATGGCAGGTCTGTTCATGATGCCCCGTTTCTTCGTCTATCATCAGGAATGCGCCGTCGGTTCCGACGAGGATGGCAAGTGGATCGAGCGCGAGGGCAAGCTGCGCAAGATCATTCTCAACCCGTCTTTGATCATTGTCTGGGTTGTCGGATTGGCGCTCGCCTATAATATTGGCGCGTTCAGCCAGGGCTGGTTTCACGCCAAATTGCTCGTCGTGCTGTTGCTGACTGGCTATCACGGCTGGATGATCGGATATGTGAAAAAGCTGGCCAGAGGCGAGCGGACGATGTCGGACAAGGCTTTGCGGCTGGTCAACGAGGTCCCGGGTGTGACTGCGGCGATCATCGTGATCTTGGTGATCATCAAACCGTTTTAGTCCGAGCTTTTTAACGTATCGAGAGAACGTACAAACCGCCATTTTAAAAAGCTGAAGCAACTGATTCCAATCACTGCGTTAACAAGTCCAAAGATGAAATGTTTTAGCGCTTCTGACAATGGGCCTGCGATGTATCCCAAGTCGGCTACACCAGCTATTCCGGCGTGTTCCAAAACACTTTGGATTTGGATTGTCGTTCCCAAAATTCCAAATAAAATCGAAAATATTGAGAGATATTTAAATAGATCAATCTCAAACTTGCAGAGACTGGGATAGCTTTGAGTTCTCTGTTTTTTGAAAAAAACAAAATGTAGAAAAAGAAAGAGGATTACAGCTAATATAACCCAATGAAAACTATGTAAGAAGAGCTCAGTGATTGTTGGTCCCTCAACTGGGGGATCATAAAACCCAAAATCGTTGCGCGGTGCTTTCACTGATCTTCTCCCCTTTGAAGTCGTTGAAAATCTACATTTGACATGGCTAACCGGCAAGCGTAATTGAACGTCCAAAGCCCGTCCGGGCGACGTTTCATGTGAATCCAAGACGGCAAATAGCTGCGCACATGCTGAATGAATAAATAACCTCCTGACATATCTGGATAAAACTCCATGCATTTAAAAGAATTGAAACAAAAATCGCCCGCCGATCTGGTCTCTATGGCCGAAGAGCTGGGCGTCGAGGGTGCCTCCACCCTGCGCAAACAGGATTTGATGTTCGCCATTCTCAAGGAACTGGCGGATAATGACGAACAGATCATGGGCGTCGGCACGATCGAAGTGCTGACCGACGGCTTTGGTTTCCTGCGTTCGGCCGATGCCAATTATCTCGCCGGTCCTGACGATATTTACGTTTCTCCCAATCAGGTCCGCAAATTCGGATTGCGCACCGGTGATACCGTCGAAGGCGAAATCCGGGCGCCGCGCGATGGCGAGCGCTATTTTGCGCTGACCAAGCTGATCTCGATCAATTTCGACGATCCCGACGCCGTCCGTCACCGGGTCAATTTTGATAATCTGACACCGCTTTATCCGGATGAAAAACTCACGCTCGACAGTCTCGATCCAACGGAAAAAGACAAGTCTGCCCGGGTAATCGATATTATCTCGCCGCAGGGCAAGGGCCAGCGCGCCCTGATCGTGGCGCCGCCGCGTACCGGTAAAACCGTGCTGCTGCAGAATATCGCCAAGGCGATTACCGACAATCATCCGGAAGTTTATCTGCTGGTCTTGCTGATTGACGAACGGCCGGAAGAAGTGACCGACATGCAGCGTTCGGTGAAGGGCGAAGTGATCAGCTCGACCTTTGACGAGCCCGCGACCCGCCATGTGCAGGTGGCAGAAATGGTGATCGAAAAAGCCAAGCGTCTGGTCGAGCACAAGCATGATGTTGTCATTCTGCTCGACTCGATCACCCGTCTCGGCCGGGCTTATAACACCGTCGTTCCAAGCTCCGGCAAGGTGCTGACCGGTGGTGTCGACGCCAACGCCCTGCAGCGGCCGAAGCGCTTCTTCGGTGCAGCGCGAAATATCGAGGAAGGCGGTTCGCTGTCGATTATCGCCACCGCATTGATCGATACCGGCAGCCGGATGGACGAGGTTATCTTCGAAGAATTCAAGGGTACCGGCAATTCGGAAATCGTGCTCGACCGCAAGGTCGCCGACAAGCGAATCTTCCCGGCGCTCGATGTCGGCAAATCCGGTACGCGTAAGGAAGAGCTGCTGGTCGAGGACGAAAAGCTCAAGAAAATGTGGGTTCTTCGCCGTATTCTCATGCAGATGGGCACGATCGACGCGATGGAATTCCTGCTCGACAAGATGAAGGACAGCAAATCCAACGACGATTTCTTCGACAGCATGAACCAGTAGAATTGCCGGATTGCCCTAGTGATTTTGGAACATGCCATATTGCAGGTTCGGCCGGGGCAGTCGGAGAGTTTCGAAGCGGCGATGGCGAAAGCCAGACCGCTGGTAGCCCGGCAGTCCGGTTTTCAGTCGATCGAATTGCGGCCATCATCGGATGATCCGCATCGCTATTTGTTGCTGATCAAATGGGACCGGATTGAATCGCATCGGGAACGATTTCGGCAGTCAGACGATTATCAACAGTGGCGCATCTTGCTTCATGATTTCTACGACCCTATGCCGGTCGTGAACTATTACGGACGATCTATTTTCCATGATTGAACTTCTTCCGATTTTATCCGCTGCCGCGACCGGCCTTGGCTCTGTTTCAGATATCTGGGCAGCGATTGTCCATGATTTCTCGAATATCGGTTCGCCGGCTGCCCTTGCCGCTTTCGGGCAGGTGGTACTGATCGATCTGGTATTCGCGGCGGATAACGCGATCGTGGTTGGTGCGCTGGCCGGCGGTCTGCCGGCAGAACAGCGGCGTAAGGTCATTTTGATCGGTATTGCCGCTGCGTTGATCCTGCGGATATTGTTCGCGCTGATCGTGGTTCAGCTTTTGCAGATCGTTGGTCTGGTGCTGGCCGGTGGCTTGCTTCTGCTCTGGGTCGGCTGGAGTTTTTACCGCGAGATTTTCCACAAAGGCGAATCTCCGGGTTCGGAAGAGATTGAAGGTGACGAACATAGCGGCGTAAAGGCCCAGAGAAGCTTCTGGGCGGCCGTATGGGCGGTAACCGCAGCCGATGTATCAATGAGCCTCGACAATGTCCTCGGCGTGGCTGGAGCGGCGCGGGAGCATCCCGGCATCCTGGTGATAGGCCTGTTGCTCTCCGTCGCCCTCATGGGTCTCGCCGCTAATGTCATCGCCAAATATATCGAGCGCTACAAGTGGATCGCTTATCTGGGTCTGGCGGTTATCGTCTATGTCGCTGGCAAGATGATCTATTCCGGCTTGGTCGGTGACGAGCAGACGATCGGGGTGCTGACGCTGTTTGGGTGATTGTTGAACCAGACCTATAATTCAAATAGGCTATGATCGTGTCTGACCAAATGATCCCGATTGCCATCATCAATTCTCGCAGCGAAACCATGGTTGTTGCGTCGCTTCTGGATGCAGCGGGGATATTGGTTCATATTGGCGGATATAATCACGCTGCAGTGTCGATCTGTCCGCTAGCTTTGGGTGGATTTCGGCTGACGGTTCCGGCATTTCAACATGTGCAAGCTAGTGCAGTCATTCTCGATACACCCGGATTTGGCGAGTTCAGCTACAGCTATGCTTTGCGACGTGCAGTGGTCAAATTCCTCCTACTTTGGGTCGGCATCATCGCCTTGCTGGCCATTCCCAGGATTCTCTATGATCCGGAATTCTGGATACCAAGCCTTGTCATCATCCCGCTTTCTGTTTTGGGGATTCCGGTTAACCCACAAGGTCACAGCGAATATTTTCTTGATGTAAGCGGAGAAGCCTAACCCTTCATCTTCTCCAGCATCTTGCCCATTTCTTCCCAGACCTTGTTGATCGCCTTGAGCGGCCGGACCATCACCTTGAAATCCTGAATCTTGCCTTCGTCATTCCAGCTAATGATATCGACGCCATTGACCTGAACTCCGTCGAGTTCGAGTTCAAATTCCAGCATTGCCATATTCTGCGATTCATCGACAATTTCGCGGACATAGCGAAAGCTGTCGTTGGCGAGCACCACATCGGCGGCGCTGAGATAGGCAACGACCATCGGCTTGCCGGCTTGCGGCGTGTGGACAACCGGCGAATGAAACACGGCATCATCGGCAATCTGATCGGCCAGGCCGGTGCCATTCTTGTCTTCGAAATGGTCGTGCCAGACTTTCAGATTGTCGCGTGCGCTCATGCCAGATGCTCCTTGAAAAAGGCTTCGGTACGGCTGTCCGCCAATGTCGCGGCGGCTTCGTTGCGGCGATTGCCGAATTCAGCGGCAAAGCCATGATCGAGACCGTCATAATCGTGCAATGTCACTTTGGGATGATCATCCAGTCCGGCGTGCATCGCAGCCTGTGCATCGGCGGGAACAAACCCGTCGGCGGTGGGGATATGCAGCATCACTTCGTGGGCGATGGCGTGCTTTTCGCCGAGCAGACCGTCGATACCCACGCCATAATAGCCGACAGAGGCCCGGATATCAGTGCGGCAGGCGGTCATGAAGGCGAGACGACCCCCTAAGCAATAGCCGACGCAGCCTACCTTATGGCTGCCAATGGCGGTCTGTGCGAAATGGATCGCTGCTTCGATATCGCGGATACCTTGATCCTGGTTGAATTTACCCATCAGGTCGAGCGCTTGCTGAAATTCAGCCTCGACATCGGCGTCGAGATCGGTGCCTTCGTTGATCCGCCAGAACAGGTCCGGAGCGATGGCGAGATAGCCTTTGCTGGCCCAGTGGTCACACTTCGCCTTGATGCCATTGTTCACGCCGAATATTTCCTGAATGACGATGATTGCGGCGCCGATTTCTCCCTGTGGTCGTGCCATGTAGCAGGGGATTTCGGCGTCTCCGCTCAATGTTTTTACGTGTTCGATCGCACCCATCTTGTGGTTCCTTTGCATCATGTCTTGATTCTTTGACCACAATATCCCCATATCAGCAGCAGGCAAGGTTCAACATCAACCTGTTGGGTGAGGGGGGAACTCGCTTCAATGGTCATACAGAGGAAGTTATAATGAAAGTTACCGTTGAACTGGATTGTACACCGGAAGAGGCGCGCCGATTGATTGGTCTGCCCGATGTTGCGAAACTGAACGAAAATTATGTTCAGGAAATGTCGAAATTTCTGCAGGGGGCCAATTCGGTCGAGCAGTTGCAGAATTTCACCAAGATTATCGCTCCGATGGGTGAAGCGGGCCTGAAGATGTTTTCCTCCTTTTTGACCGGCGCAATGGGCGCGGCATCGGGTGGTGGCAAAACGTCATCGGCCAAGAAAAAGTCCGATTAGCCGCCGTTTTCTGCCATAATGAACGCTGATGATACCATTTTCGCCTTGTCGAGCGGGCAGCCACCGGCGGCGATCGGAATCCTGCGGATCAGCGGCCCCGGTGCAGGAAAGGCGCTATCTTCCCTAGCGGGCAGTTTACCACAACCGCGTGTTGCAATGCTGTCAAATATAACCGATCCGGTTAGTGGTGAACTGCTGGATTCAGCCTTGTGCCTGTGGTTTCCGGGACCCCATAGCGCTACCGGCGAAGATCTGGCCGAGATCCACTGTCATGGCGGCCGGGCGGTTATCCGGGCAATAGAAACGGCGCTGGAGCAGGTGGATGGTCTGCGCAGGGCCGAACCGGGTGAATTTACCCGCAGGGCCTTCACTCATGGCAAAATGGATCTGGCGGAAGCCGAGGGTTTGTCCGATCTGCTCTTTGCCGAAACCGAGTTGCAGCGCAAAGCGGCGGTGCGCAACGCTGGTGGCGGCTTGTCGCGCAAGGTGGAAGAATGGCAGCAGAGCATATTGCAATTGTCCGCACAGGTTGAAGCCGAACTGGATTTTTCCGACGAGGATGATGTCGCCCCGGCGCAGGCATCGATGTTCCAAAATGCCGCCCGTTCACTGATGAAAGATATGCGCGATCTTTTGAAGCGCCCGCGAGCGGAAAAATTGCGTGATGGCATAAGAGTGGTGCTCGGCGGTCCGCCCAATAGTGGTAAGTCGACGTTGCTCAATGCGCTGGTCGAACGCGAAGCGGCTATAGTGTCGGATATCGCCGGGACCACGCGCGACGTGATTGAAGTGCCAATCGCGCTGGGCGGCATTCCGTTTCTCTTCATTGATACTGCCGGCGTTCGGGAGAGCGGAGCAGAGACCATCGAGCAGATTGGCATTGATCGCGCCCGTCAACAATTTGCGGCGGCCGATATTATTTTGTGGCTTGGCGACGAAGGGCAGGGGCCTGCCTCGGATAATCTCGTCGAGATCAGTTCCCGCTCGGACCATCCGGACCATAATCCGAAAGCCGCGAGCGCATTCACATTATCGCCGGTCAGCGGGCAGGGTATGGATGCTCTGGTCGATTATCTGATCGTGCGAGCGAAAGACATTCTCCCGGATGGTGACCAGGTCAGCGTGAACGCCCGGCAGGCGGATCGTCTGACCGCTGCTTGCAACAGTCTGTCCGATATGATCAGCGAACCCGATTATCTGATTGTCGCGGAGCATCTCCGGATGGCCCGCAAGGCCCTCGACGAAATCACTGGCAAGGCGAGCACCGAGGATATGCTCGATGGCCTGTTTGGAAAATTCTGTATCGGTAAGTGATTGTTCCACGTGGAACAGCGACCCCGCACCGGTAGATTTTGACCTGCAATCCGGCTTCGGCTATGGGCCGCGCTATGACGCATACATTCGACATCATTGTAGTGGGCGGAGGCCATGCCGGTTGCGAGGCAGCCGCTGTTGCCGCGCGCATGGGCGTGTCGACTGCGTTGGTCAGTTTCACGCGCGAAAGCATCGGGGCGATGTCTTGTAATCCGGCTATTGGCGGTCTTGGCAAAGGCCATCTGGTGCGGGAAGTCGACGCTTTTGACGGACTGATCGGCCGCGCAGCCGATGCTGCTGCGATCCATTATCGCATGCTCAACCTTTCCAAGGGCACAGCGGTGCAGGGACCACGGGTTCAGGCGGATCGCAAACTCTACAAGGCCGCAATCCACCGGATGCTCGACGCGCAGGATGGTCTGACCATCGTCGAGGGTGAAGTGGCCAGTCTCATCATTTCGGACTCGCGGGTCAGCGGAATCGTCATGGCGGACGGATCCACGATTGATGCCAAGGCCGTCATCCTGGCGACCGGTACATTTCTCAACGGCAAATTGTTCCGCGGCGAAGACCGACTGGAAGGCGGTCGGACAGGCGAGGCCGCTTCGGTTTCGCTTGGACAACAGATCCGCGATGCTGGCCTGCCAATCGCTCGTCTAAAAACGGGGACGCCGCCGCGCATAGATGGCCGGACGATTAACTGGGCAGCCCTGCCCGAACAGCCATCGGACGACGATCAGTGGACGATGTCGCCGCTGTCGAAAGGGCGCACGGTAGCGCAAACATTTTGCGCGGTCAGCCGGACCAATGCAGAAACGCATGAAATCATTCGCGGTTCGCTGGACCGGTCGCCGTTATTCAGCGGCGCGATCGACGCACAGGGGCCCCGCTATTGCCCTTCGATCGAAGACAAGATCCATCGCTTTGCCGATCGCGATTCACACCAGGTATTTCTCGAACCGGAAGGTCTTGATACCAATCTGGTCTATCCGAACGGCATCAGCACGTCATTGCCTGCCGACGTCCAGTTGGCTTTCGTGCGGAGTATGGACGGTCTCGAGCAAGCCGATATTATCGTTCCAGGCTATGCAGTGGAATATGACCATATCGATCCGCGCGCCCTCGACCGTTCGCTCAAGGTACGTGATCTAGAAGGGCTTTATTGCGCCGGCCAGATTAATGGCACCACCGGTTATGAAGAGGCAGCAGCTCAGGGATTAATCGCCGGCATCGGTGCAGCTTGTTCGGTGCAGGGCAAGGATGCTCCTGCGCTGGATCGCGGCACCAGCTATATGGCGGTGATGATCGATGATTTGGTCTTGCAGGGCGTTACCGAGCCTTACAGAATGCTGACGGCCAGAGCGGAATATAGGCTTCGGCTTCGGGCCGACAATGCGTCAACCAGATTGACCCCGATAGCGATGGCTTTGGGTTGTGTTGCAGAGGAGCGGACCGTTTGGTTCGGTGGCCGGCAGGCAGCCCGCAATGACATTTTCAAGGCGCTGGAAGCCGTCTATTCAAGCGAAGATCTGGTGAAGCTCGGGATCAATGTTCGCCGCGACGGTACCAAGCAGAGCCTGTTTCAATGGCTGCGTTTTCCCAATATCACCATCTCTTCACTGGAAGATCTGGAGGCATGTTTGAAACCTGGAGATCCCGCCCTGCTGGCAGAAATTGAAGAAGACGCGCGCTATGCGCCTTATCTTGAGCGGCAGGAATCGGAGCTACGCGATCTCCGCGCCAACGAACAAATCCGGCTTGGCGATGATATGGACTATGCCGTGATCGCGGGACTTTCCAACGAGATGGTCGAGCGGCTAGCGACGGCTCAACCGGAAACCCTGGCTGCTGCGTCGCGGATAAGGGGCATAACGCCCGCAGCGCTCGCCGCTATTCTCGTGCACGCGCGCCGACGGGACAATAGGAATATCGCTGCATGACCGAAGAAGAAGCGCAAGCCTGGCTGCGCGCAGAATATGATGTTTCACGTGAAACATGGCAGCAGCTCGAAACGTTTAGCGCCTTGCTGCGCGACGAAATGCAGCGGCAAAACCTCATTTCAAAGGCAAGCGCTGACAGTCTGTGGTCGCGCCATATCGTCGATAGTGCCCAATTGCTACGCTACGCGCCAACGCCTGAGCCAGGCAAGGTCTGGCTTGATCTGGGTACTGGCGCCGGATTTCCCGGGATAATAATTGCGATCCTGACTCCCTATCGGGTTCAGATGGTGGAATCGCGGAAGCGCCGGGCAGAATTTCTGAATGATGTGGTCGAGAAAACCGGCATAGGAGACCATGCACTGGTGATCGCTGATCGTCTGGAAAATGTCGAAAGCTTTCCAGTTGATGTCATAAGTGCCCGAGCTTTTGCACCCCTGGAACGGCTCATCGCACTTTCGCACCGTTTTTCCACAGAAAATACGGTTTGGCTATTACCAAAAGGCAAAAATGCGGTAAGGGAGTTGAAAGGCCTGTCGCCAAAACGGCAAAAAATGTTTCACGTGGAACATAGTTTGACCGATCCGAACGCCGGTATATTGGTGGGAAAGGGCTAGAAACCTAATTTCTAGGGTAGAACTGCAGATGGTTCGTATCGCAATAGCCAATCAAAAAGGCGGAGTGGGCAAGACCACCACAGCAATCAATATGGCCACGGCACTGGCCGCCAGCGGCTGGAAAGTCCTGCTGATAGACCTCGATCCGCAAGGTAACGCGTCGACCGGGCTCGGATTGTCGCAGGGCGATCGCGTCAACAGCAGCTATGATCTGCTGATCAATGACGTATCGCTGGCTGACTGCATCAACCAGACCAAGGTCCCGGGACTGGAAATTGTTCCCGCTACCGTCGATCTTTCCGGTGCCGAAGTGGAACTGGTAGAATTTGAAGAGCGGACGCATCGGCTGAAAAAGGCTCTCGATTCTGCTGATAATGGACGCTGGGATATCATTCTCATCGACTGCCCGCCATCATTGGGCTTGCTCACACTGAACGCAATGGTCGCCGTCGAATCCCTGCTGGTGCCGCTGCAGTGCGAATTTTTCGCGCTCGAAGGCCTGAGCCAGTTGCTGCAAACGGTCGAGCGCATCCGCGCCCGCTTCAATCGCCAGCTGTCGGTGATGGGTGTGGTCCTGACCATGTATGATCGCCGCAACAAGCTGACCGAACAAGTGTCCGATGATGTCCGGGCCTGTCTGGGGGACGTGGTGTTTGAAACCGTGATCCCGCGCAATGTCCGTCTATCCGAAGCGCCGAGCCATGGCCTGCCTGCGCTGATCTACGATTATCGTTGTAGCGGTTCTGTCGCCTATATCGACCTCGCGCGCGAACTGATCGGGCGATTGCCGGATCGAAAGGTGGCCGCTTGATGGATGACGACCAGGTCTTGAACGAGACGAACAAGAAGGCACCCAAGCGCGCAACCGGGCTGGGCAGAGGGTTGAACAGCCTGTTCGGCGAAATCCAGCGGGAAGAACCGATTGAAACCGGCGAGCCGGTCGAAAGTGAACGGGAAACGACAGCGACCGTTATCGACGGTCTGCGCTCGATCGCTATTTCGGATATCCGACCCAATCCGGATCAGCCGCGGCAGACTTTTGATACCGATGCTCTGGACGAACTGGCCGACAGCATGCGCCAACGCGGTGTGATTCAGCCAATCGTCGTCCGGCCGCATGGCAAGACTTTCCAGATCGTCGCCGGCGAGCGGCGTTGGAGAGCCGCACAACGGGCCCGTCTGCACCAGATCCCTGCCGTCGTTCGCAATCTCAACGATGAAGAAACATTCGAGATCGCGATTGTCGAGAATGTCCAGCGCAAGGACCTCAATGTCATCGAAGAGGCTGAAGCCTATGCGCGGCTGAGCAATGACTATGGACACAGCCAGACCAGGCTGGCCGATATTGTCGGAAAATCACGCAGTCATATCGCCAATCTGATGCGCTTGCTGGAACTGCCGGCCAGCGTGAAGGCTTTGGTGGTCGACGAAAAACTGACCATGGGCCACGCCCGGGCTTTGATCAACGCGCCCAATGCCGAAGAATTGGCACCGCAAATCGCCAAACAGGGTCTGTCGGTTCGTGATGTCGAACGTCTGGTCCGCAAGTCGCTGGCGGTCAAAAAGCCGAGGTCTGCAAAAAAACCGGCATCCATGTCGGAGACCGATGCAGACATCCAGGCGCTGGAAGCGCATCTCGGGGATCTGCTCGGGCTGAATGTAAAAATCCAGTCGAACGGGCAGGGCGGCACTATGGCAATTGAATATGCCAATCTCGATCAACTCGACCTGATTTGCCAGCGTCTCACCGGTGAGCATATTTAGAATTCAACCAAGACGATCGTCAACTTCCGTCGAAGCAAGCGGGGCTACACTGCTCGAATTTGACGCATTAACCGTATATTATCGTTATATATCAGCTTCTTAACATATTAAGCTCAAATTAACCATAAGTTACAGCAAAGCCTTATTCTTTCCCTTGGATAAGAGCGGCTGAATGCTGATACAGGCGATGGTAGGCCAGTGGGTTTGGCCTGACTACACCGCATGTGTCCTTTCAATAACGTAACAAAATATAGGGACCAGTAACTATGTCGAAATTTATCAAAGCCGCTTTGGCGTCTTCCGTGCTTGTGGCTTCTGTCATGGGTGCAAATGCAGCTGAAGCTGCCACCGCTTCCGCCGATGCACGAGCCAATATTCTGAAACAGGTCAGTGTCGATTCGAACGATATCGATCTCAACTTCGGTACGATCATAACCGGCGCTACCGCTTCAACCGTCGCGATTACGCCTGCCGGGTCGGCTACTTGCGGTACCGGCCTTGTTTGCTCGGGTACGCCGACCGCGGCCGGCTTCACTATCAATGGCACGTCCGGTGCATCCGTTGACATTTCTGTCGACTCTTCGGTGACGTTGACCGGCCCGAGCGGAACCATGACCGCTGCGCTGACATCAAGCGCTGCCACCCTCCTTCTTGACGGAACCGACACCTTCGCTGTCGGTGGCACATTGAATGTCGCTGCCAACCAGGCTGATGGCGCATATGCCGGTACATTCAGCGTATCCGTTGATTATCAGTAATAGCTGATCGGGTGGGCCAAGCGCCCGCTCGCAGTTTTTAACACAGAAGGCCCGTCTGCAGCCCAGGTTGCAGGCGGGTTTTCACGTTTGGACGTTTCATCCGTGCTTCAGGATAAGGTGTCAAATATTCGCTATGGTTAGCGCTTTGGTAACCCTCTTTGCTCATAAGCACGATGTGGGAAAAGGCTGTGAAGCCGGCCTATCCGTATGACCAGCAAGGCGGAGATTATCATGACCATTCAGGGTTTCAAGACGTTTAGAAAATACAGCATTGCGTGGGGCGCCATCGCGTCCGCGTTATCATTGTCCTCGGCACCGGCATATGCCGCGGGCGATCTACTGGTCGCTCCGACCCGTGTGGTGCTCGACGGGCAGCGCGGTACCGAAGTGATTTTGAACAATATCGGATCCGAAACCGCAACTTACCGGATTTCACTGGAACTGCGTCGGATGACAGCCGACGGGCGCCTGGAGGATGTGCCGGAAGATCAAGTCAACGAGCTCGAAACAGCGGCGAAGGCGATGATCCGTTACGCGCCGCGCCGGGTTACCCTGCCGCCGAACCAGCCGCAGGCCATTCGTCTGGGTGTGAGAGCGCCCGAAGGTCTTGCCGACGGCGAATATCGGGTGCACCTGCTTTTTCGCGCCATTCCGAAAGCCCGTTCGGTGACCGATCAGTCGGTTACGGAGGGCGGATTAACGATTGCGCTGACGCCAATTTATGGCGTGACCATCCCGGTCATTGTTCGCTACGGAAATCTGCAGGCAACGGCCGCCATCGCCAACGGGCGCATGGAGCAGAATCCGGACGGGCAATCCTTTGCCTTCGATCTAAGCCGGTCCGGTGATCGATCTACCTATGGTGAAATCCGTGTCACCAAAGCAGGGCTGGACGAGCCGGTCATGGTCGCCCGCGGTATCGCCGTCTACCCCGAAGTGGCGATGCGGACGGTCACCTTGCCGGTGCCGCCGGAAATAGCGGCCCTGCTGACCGGACCGATTACGGTGGAATATTACGAGAGCGCCAACGACGGTGGCGGGCTTATCGCCAAAACCGACATGGTTCTTAGATAAGAATTTTATATCAATGACTTAGTATGGCACCAAGCCTTCACCAAGTCATGATGTAACCCATGATACAGCATTCAGATATAATCGGCCGGGGCTTGAATGCCCTGGTCAAAGCCGCAGGGATCATCACGATCTCGGCGGCTTCGCTGTTTCTGGCGACCCCGGCCAATGCAGTCAGTGACTGGTCTGCCAGCGATGATGACGCATTACTATTTGACCTGCGATCGGGCAGCTATCGTCTCGGCGATGGTGTCAGAGGCTATCAAACCGACACCGGTGTGTGCGTTGATCTCGCCGATATCATCATTGCCATGGATATTCCGCTCCGTCTCGACAAGAAGTCGCGCCGCGCAACTGGCTGGATCTTCTCCGAGAGCCAGACGCTGACGATCGATCGCGATAGCGCTATAGTACAAAAGGTGAACGACAGCAAAAAACTGCTGCCCGCGCAGATCCGCGATGTTCCCGAGGGCTGGTGTGTTGATGTGAAGAGTCTGTCGGACTGGTTCGCAGTCGATTTCATTCCGGATCTTTCCAACGCGCTGCTCACCGTTGAATCCGATACCCAGTTGCCGTTCCAGCGCGCGCTGGAGCGCAAGGAACAGGCCGCAAAAATCCGTCCTCGCAAGAGTTTCGACCTGTCCGGCCTGCCGCAATCATCGGAAGCCTATAAGTTCTGGCGCACACCATCGGTGGATGCGGTAGTATCGGCCGGGGGCCTGAGGGATAAACAGTCGGGCCAGAAATTTGACCTCCGCTACGAGCTTTATGCGTCCGGGGAGGTCGGCAAGGCGAGCTTTGATGCACGGCTTTCCTCCGATAATGTTGGTGTGCCGGAGAGCCTGAGGGTCAGGGCCTACCGAACCGACCCGAAGGGCGAACTTCTCGGGCCGTTGCAGGCGACCCATTTTGCATTGGGCGATGTATCGACCTTTTCCACGCCACTGGTTTCCCAGTCTGTCGCGGGTCGAGGGGCATTGGTCACCAATCGCCCGATCGAACGGCCCGACAGTTTTGACCGCACCAGTTTCCGGGGTGAATTGCCCAGCGGTTGGGACGCCGAACTCTATCGCAATGGCCAGCTGCTCGCCTTTGCCGAAAACCGTAGCGATGGCCGTTATGAATTTGTCGATGTGCCTCTGCTTTACGGCCAGAACCGCTTCGAGGTGGTGCTCTACGGGCCCCAGGGGCAGATCAGGCGTGACGTGCAGGTCATTCCGGTGGGAATCGACTCGATTCCGCCCAGACAGACTTATTATTGGGCCGGGATTCACGAAGCTGGCGAGGATCTGATCCGGCTCGGGGAGTTTTTGCCGACCCGTCAGGCGGGCTGGCGTGGCGGCTTCGGGCTGGAACGCGGAATCAATGCCAAAACATCGGTCGCGGCGTCCTTTTTCAGCCTGCAAATCGACGGCAATCGCCATGATTATCTCGAAGGATCGGTTCGCCGGGCTGTGGGGCCGACATTGGTAGAGCTTTCGGCCGCCTCCAACCTTGGCAGTGGCATGGCGATACGCGGTCAGTTGCTCGGCCAGCTCGGTGACAGCTATATCACCGCCGAATCCATCTGGGCGCGCGGTGATTTCATCTCCGACCAGATCGAAAAAAATGCGAAATCGCGGCACAGTCTGGCGGTTGACCATAGTTTCAAGATCGGCAGCAAGATCGTACCGGTCCATATCGACGCGCAATATGAAACGCGCTCCGACGGCCACGATAGCCTGGATGTAACGGGGCGCATGTCATTCAATCTCAATCGTCTGTCGTTGACCGGCGAACTGAATTGGGAGCAGCAATATAGCGATTTCGGCCCCGATCCGCCGACCCGTCTGGGTGCGCGGCTGCTCGCCAATGGCCGGATCGGCAAGGTCCGCCTGCGTGGTGAAGCGGTCTACCGCCTGGCTCCGGAAAAACGCTTCGAACAGGTCAATTTCACCGGCGAATGGCGCGCCGGAGAGCGCTCCGACTGGCGGGCGGAGCTGGGCTATGATGCCGGGCTGGATCGCGGACGCGCGGGAATCGGGATCATTCGCCGCTTTGAACGCTTTTCGCTGACCGCAACTGCCGAAGCCGCGACGGATGGCTCGATGGCGGCGGGACTCAATCTCGCCTTCAGCCTGGGACCCGACCCGCGCAATGGCAAATTTCGTTTCTCGAGCAACAAGCTGGCGAATAATGGCCAGGCTCTGGCAATCGTATTTCATGATGAAAACGGGGACGGCATTCGCCAGCCCGGGGAATCGCTGGCGGAAAATGTCGAACTGACCGCCGGGCAGGCGGCGGCCTTCACCGCTACCGATGCGAGGGGCCGCGCCGTCATCGACAATCTGCAGCCTTTCCGGCCGGTGTTGATCGGGATTGACAGCAGCAGTCTGCCCAACCCCTATGTGCAGCCAGCCCTGCCCGGTGTGGTGATCACGCCGCGGCCCGGTATCGCCATGACGGTCGAGCTGCCGCTGGTCAGTGCCGGTGAAGTGGAAGGCACGTTGATGCGGAGGGGCGGCGGTACGATTGCCGGTGTCGGTATGGAACTGATCAATGGCGAGGGCCGAGTCGTTCGGGAAACCCAGACCGAGTTTGACGGCTTCTTCCTGTTCGAGGGTGTTCCTTATGGCACCTATACGGTCCGTATCGCGAAACTGTCGGCGCAGGCGATCCAGGTGCCGATGATATTGGCGGCGCGCGCCGTGGTCGACAACGATAATCAGGTTGCAAGACTGGGCGCGGTGACGGTCGGCTCCAATGCGAATATGGCGGGCAATGACAGCGACCGGCCGGACCGGAAAATCACACCCTAGCCAGCGCGCGCTGCCGTTCTTGTAACCTCTGCGCTTTCTGTTACTGATTCTGTTTTCGCGTAGATCGGGAACCGCACATGCAAGTCACTGCCAATGGCATCAATATTGAAGTAGAAGATCACGGCAACCCAGAGGATCCGGCAATTTTGCTGGTCATGGGCTATACCGCGCAGTTGATCTACTGGCCGATGGATTTCGTCAACGGACTGGTTGCAGAAGGCTTCCGGGTCATCACGTTCGACAATCGGGATGTCGGCCTCTCGTATAAATTTGACGGCGTGCGGCCTCCGCATCCGATCCGGCAGATGGTTGCCAAGCGCTTTTTCCCCAAACGCCAGATGGCGCCCTATAATCTGGGCGATATGGCGAGAGATGCTGTCGGTGTGCTCGACGCGCTGGAAATTGCCAAAGCGCATATTGTCGGTGCTTCGATGGGCGGTATGATCGGTCAGCTGATAGCGGCCGATCACGCCGATCGGGTGCTGTCTTTTACACCGATCATGTCGTCGACCAATGGCCCGGGCTTACCCGGCGCCAGTGCCGAAGTACGCAAGGTGTTGATGCAGACGGCCCGGGCAAAAGCGCGGACTCCGGACGAGGCTCTGGAACTGGGACTGGCTTTCTCGTCGCTTATCGCATCGGAGGAAGGCCGCAGCCGCCCCGATGAACGTCGGGCGATGATGAAACTGGCGCAGGAACGGGGTTTCTACCCGCCGGGCCCTAAACGCCAGATGGCAGCGATTATCGATACCGGCAATTTGCGTCCGGTCGCCCAGCGGATTACCGCGCCGACGATGGTGATTCACGGTGCGGATGATCCGCTTATTCCGTCTGCATGCGGAGAGGACATCGCGGCCAATGTCAAAGATGCCCGCTTTGAGCTGGTCGTGGGGATGGGCCATGATCTGCCACCGAGCAAATTGCCCGCGATTGTCGACCTGATCGCAGCGCACTGCAGCGCGGCTTAGAAAACCGGCATTTACGCAGGGAGCGGTAAGCAATAGATGACTGCCCGTCCGGTCATCCTGATCTCGCGCGGCTGCTTTGGAAGCAAGTCGCCATCCACCTGAAAAGCGGCCCGCCGGGACGGTTCGTCTGCCGCAATTATCGAGAGGCGACAGGCGGGTAGCGACTGGACAAAATCAAGCCGCGCCGGATCCCGGCCAAGCGCGACTGCTGCCAGAAAACGGAAAAAATCCCGGCGGCGGGCCCGTGTCAACGCGATGACATGGAATATATCGGACGCCAGCTCTGCCGATGGCGCCAGTGTCCAGTTTCCGGCATAATGATGGGCCTTGATTACGTAGAAAGCGCCGCTGGTCAGCTGTTTGGTCATTCCGTCAGGCGATTCCACCGTCAGTGAAAAGCGTAGCTTCGGCCAGTCGCCGAGCAGCTTGATCAGCGACCAGGCATAAGCGGCTCCGCCGATGCGTTTTTTGAGCGCCGGGCTATGCCGGGCGACAGCCTGTCCATCCGGGCCGGCACTGATACAGGCGACAAAGGGTTGATCGTCGCTGGTCACCAGCGGGGCTTCCAGCCGTGCGGTTTCCGGGGAAAGGAATCCCGCCATGATTTCTCGCGCAAATATTTCCGGATCGCTGGAATAGCCCAGTTCCTTGGCGACCAGATTGACAGTGCCGGCGGGACACACGCACAGCGGTTTTGATAATCCGGCCCTGACCATCGATGCAACGACCAGCCGCAAGGCACCGTCACCGCCGGACACGCAAACAAGGTCGCACTCCGGCAAAATCTCGAACCGTCCGTCTATCTCGGTCCGGCCCAGGCGCACTTGCGCCCCGCACGCCTGAAATGCCCGGGACAGAACGTCCAGCCGGGCTTCGTCAAACGTACCCGAGGCCGGGTTGTGGATAAGTTGGACAATCATCGTCCGTCCATGCGGCGGATGGTGGTGATCCGTCAATGGTCGAGGTGGCGACGAGCCGGCCGGTGAAGCCCGGTCGGGATTTAGGCCGGCACCTGCAGCCGCTCCAGGGCGATCTCCTTCGCCGCCTTATACCCGGCTTTGCCATTGGCGGCGCGCGGGACTTCGTCAACCAGGACAATGGCGCGCGGGGCCTTGTAGGCCGCGAGTTTCGAGCGGACATGTTCATTGAGTGCCGCTTCGTCAAAGCTCGCGCCTTCCGCTATGGACAGGACCGCCGTCACCTTCTGACCAAAGCGGTCGTCGGGCAGACCGATAACCAGACAGTCGTAGACGCTGTCATGCGTCTTGAGCGCTTCTTCGACTTCTTCGGGAAAAATCTTCTCGCCGCCGCTGTTGATGCAGGCGGAACCGCGGCCGAGCAAAGTGATCGAGCCATCGGCCTCGACCGTCGCGAAATCGCCGGGTATCGAATAGCGCACTCCGTCGAATGTCTTGAAGGTCGCGGCGCTTTTTTCTTCGTCCTTGTAATAGCCCAGCGGCACCATCCCGCCGTTGCAGATCAGGCCCATTTCACCGGAGCCGGGCGCGACCGGCTTGCCCTCTTCGGTCAGCACTTTGGTTGTTTCATTCATTTCGAACTTGGCGGTTTGATCGCTATCTATATTTTCGATCGTCGTGATTGATGAACCCATGCTGCCCTCGGTCGAGCCCATGCTGTCGACAATCGCCATATGCGGTAAATGGCGTAGCAGGCCCCGTTTCACTTCGGTCGACCACATCACGCCGGAAGAGCCCATCATCTGAAGCGATGATAAATCAAGGGTTTGCCCTGCCGCCTTGGCATCATCGAGTGCCGCCAGCATCGGTTTGGCAAAGACATCGCCGACGATTGTTATATCGGTGGCTTTCTCGGCCTCGGCCAGTTGCCAGAGCGCCAGTGGATCAAAATGGCTATTGTCGGATAATATCACACAGCCGCCCAGACTGTGCGGAACCATGGCTCCGATCCACATGCCCGTCCCGTGCATCAGCGGGCAAGCGGGAATGGAGCGCGAGGTTGCGTCTAGGGTGTGCAGTTGCTGGATCAGCGCCCCGAACCCGTTGGCGTCAACCGGCGGTTCAATCATCCGCATTTCGAAACCCTTGGCGAGCAGGGCGGTTGCAAAACTTTTGTGATCATACATCACGCCCTTGGGCATGCCGGTCGTGCCGCCGGTGTAGAGCATGTAAATGTCACCGTTCGACCGTTCGATCACCGGCATCGGCTCGGTACTCAGCAAGGCCTCTTCATAGGCCACGGCACCTTCGAGATGCTCGCCCGAGCCATCGTCGATTTCGAGGAATAATTTGACCTGCTCAAGCTGGTCCCGAATCGCGGCAATGCGCGGTGCGAATTGCGCCTGGAAGACCAGGGCTTCGCTGTCGCTATTGTTGATGACGTGAGTCAGTTCCGCTTCGAGATAGCGGTAGTTGACATTGACCGGGCAGACGCGCGCTTTGAAGGCACCGAACTGGGTCTCCATATATTCCGCCGAATTATAGGAATAGATCGAGAGCTTCGCTCCGGGCTCGAGGCCATGGCCGGTCAGCAGCTGTGCGACCCGGGCCGCGCGATTTTCATATTGTGCCCAGCTATAGCGTTTGTCGCCGTCGACGATTGCGGGCTTGCCGGGAATTGCTTTGGCAATATTTTCCCAGATATCGGCCATTTGCCAGGTCATGCGATTCTCTCCTTATTTTTTGGAGAGAATAGCCAGATCGCAGCCATACGCAACCAGATCACCGCGTCAGGGTTCCATTGAAGCGATCTATGGTTGCGGGCGAGCGGCGAGTTCGGCGAGAATGGCTTCGCTATGTTCGCCCAGCGCCGGACTGGGACCGCATGGTGCCGGCTTGCGGCCGCCAAAACGAGCCGGGGATGTGACATGCTGAACAGCGCCGAGGAGCGGGTGGTCGCTCTGTTCAAATATCCCGATGGCCAGCGCCTGCTGGTTGGCGGGCAGGTCTTCCAGTGACAGACAGGGGGCAGCCGGCACATCATGTTCGGCGAGACCGGCGACCATCTCGGCGCTGGTCAGGTCTGGCTTCTGGCTGGCGATGATGGACGCGAGCTCCGCCATATGGACACTGCGGTTGGCCATGCCCTGATATTTTTCTTCCGTTTTCAAATCCGGTCGACCGACGATATCGAAGATCGCCGCCCAGTGATCGTCGGTCATCGCGGCATAGGCGATGGCACCGTCCGTGGACCGAAGCGGGAGTTGGTAATAGTCGGCGAAGGGTGCACCATGGGTTACATCGTCCGCTTGCAAGGTGAGATGCATCCCGCCGTCCGGCCAGAGAAAGGCAACGCAACTTTCCAGCATCGACAGATCGATATGCTGGCCGTTACCCGATCGCTCGCGGGCAAACAGGGCGGCGGTGATTGCTTGCGCGGCGGTATAGGCGGTAATCTTGTCGCAGATCAGGGTTTTGACATAGGCAAAGCTCTCGGGGTGGCCTTGTAGAGTCATGAACCCTGCCATCGCCTGCATCACATGATCGTAGGCCGGGCGACCGGACAGCGGGCCTTCGTGGCCGAAGCCGGTGATGGCGCAATAGATCAGGTCCGGCTTTTCTTCGCGCAACGCATCGCTACCCAGACCAAGCCGGTCCATAACACCCGGCCGGTAATTGTGGATCACGATATCGGCTTGCAAACATAACTGCCGGGCGTGTGCCACGTCTTCCGCTGTTTTGAGATCGAGTGTGATCGAACGCTTCGCCTGATTGCAATTGTGGAACAGTCCGGAAATACCGCTCTTCTGGCTGCCCAGCCAGCGCATCGGATCGCCGATGCCGGGCGGCTCGACCTTGATCACGTCCGCGCCCTGCTGGGCAAACATCATCGTCGCTAGCGAGGCGGTGACCATCGTGGAAAACTCGATGACCCTGATTCCGGCCAGTGGTTGTGTCGGTGTTATCTCTGTCATGCGATCCTCAATCCCGGCTCCGTCTCTGCAGAGCGCGCCTGACCATATGGCGCAACCGAACCTGCGACAAGCTCAGGATGAATAGGACAGCGTCATTCGCCGAGATTGGTGCTCAGTCTTTCATAAGCGGTGAGGAAATCTTCCTTGAAACCTTGTACCACTTGCCCCGCCGTCATCTGTTCGTTCATCAGGCCGACGCCTTGTCCAACCCAGTATGTAGCGAGATCCTTGGCGCCCTGATTGTCGCCCTGACTCAGCTTGTCGAGCACCCGCAGCGGCGGTTCTGCAACCAGCGATTGCAACGGCATCGGCAGCGGTGACGGCGCGCCTTCTGCTTGCCAGGCATCGGTCCAGGGCGAGCGTAATTGCCGCGATGGTTTGCCGGTGCGTGACCGCGCCCGTACTGTATCGCGCGACGTGGCGGCGAGCATTTTCTCTTTCACCACCGGATTGGTTTCGGCTTCGACCGTGGTCAGCCAGACTGATCCGCACCAGACGCCGCTGGCGCCCATGGCCATGGCCGCAGCCATCTGCGCTCCGGTGGCAATGCCGCCCGCCGCGAGTACCGGCGTGTCATCGCCAATCTGGGCGAGCGCGTTGCAGACTTCGGGGATCAGCACCATGGTCGATATATCGCCGGTATGCCCGCCCGCTTCGCCGCCAACGGCAATGATGATATCGACACCGGCAGCGACCTGACTCATCGCATGATCTCTGGTCCCGACCAGCGCCGCGACCGGAACCCCGTGCCTTTGCCCCATTTCCAGCATCACCTGCGGCGGGATACCCAGAGCATTGGCGATCAGCTTGATCGGATGGCGAAAAGCGACTTCCAGTATCGCCGTCGCCGTGCCACCGCGCAGATTATCGGTGAAGGCGACCTGTTCGCGGCGCACCGCTTCGATGTCTTCCGCGCTGCGCTCCGCATCGACGCCATGACGCTGCATTATCTCATTGGTAAATTGTTTATGTTCGTCGGGGATCGACGCCAGCACGGCCTCCGGATCAAGCTGCTCGCCCTTTCCTTCGACCTTGTTCGGAACGATGATATCCAGCCCATAAGGCTTGCCATCGACATGCGCGTCGATCCAGCTGAGCTCCTCTTCGAGCATTTCCGGCGAGCAATTAACGCCGCCGAACACGCCCATGCCGCCGGCGCGGGAGACAGCGGCCACGACATCGCGGCAATGGGAGAAAGCAACCAGCGGAAATTCGATTCCGAGCATGTCGCAGATTTTATTGTTCATTGGAATCTCTCCGTTCGTGCTGAGCTTGTCGAAGCATGAGTGCGTGTGCCCTGCCCTTCGACAGGCTCAGGGCGAACGGCAGTTATCATGCCTCGTCGCTTTCTTCATCTGCGACAATCTCCAGAATAAGATCATCGGCGGCGATCTGCTTGCCCGGCGTGGCCGCGATGGTTTCGACCGTGCCGTCGATTTCCGCGAGTATCTCGTGCTGCATCTTCATCGCTTCGAGCACGGCGAGCTTGTCGCCCCTGGCAACACGCGCGCCGGTCTCGACCAATATATCGAGCAACAATCCATGCATCGGCGCGACGACAGTGCCGCCACCACCGGCATCCTCCATCGCGCTTAGTCCGGTCAGGTCGGTGACCGTCAGTGATCGTTTCGGCAGCGCCAAATACAGGGTGCGATGGTCGCTATAATAAATGGCTCCGATGGTGCGCCCGTCGACCCGTAATTTTGCACGATCGGCGGTCAGGCTGATCAGGTCGACCGCGACTCTCTCTTCGCCGGAGCTGACGCGATAATGGCCCGGCTTGTCGACATGGACATGGATGGTCTGGGCATCCTCGACATCGGCATATTGCGCCACGGTTTCCAGCGTGCCGGTGTTCGACCAGTCGAGCATTTCCGGATTGACGTTGAGCGCCAGCCGGTGCGCTGCCTGTTGCCGCAACTTGTGATGGATGACCGCAGCGATGGCATAGGATGAGAAATCATGGGCGCCGAGATCGACTCCGCCTTCGCCGTAATTTTCGGCGATGAACGCGGTGGTGGCCTCGCCTTTGACGAAATCGGGCCGGTCGAGCGCATCAATCAGGAAATCGCGGTTGGTCTTGGGACCGAACAGAGCGGTTTCCGACAGCGCCGTGATCATCCGCCGCCGCGCTTCTTCGCGGGTAGCGCCATGGGTGATGATCTTGGCGACCATTGAATCGTAAAAGGGCGATACTTCGCTGCCGCTTTGTATGCCGCTGTCGACGCGTGACAGGGTGGAGGGTTTCCACAAATGGACCGGGCCGGTGCTCGGCAGAAAATCATCCGCCGGATCCTCCGCATAGAGCCGCACTTCCATCGCATGGCCGGTGAGCGTAATGTCCGCCTGTTCGAGTCCCAGCAAGTCGCCTGACGCGACTTTGAGTTGTAGCGCGACCAGATCCAGACCGATGACTTTCTCGGTCACTGGATGTTCGACCTGCAGCCGCGTGTTCATTTCCAGAAAATAGAATCCGCCCGCCTGATCGAGCAGAAATTCGACCGTGCCGGCACCGATATAGTCGACAGCCTTGGCCGCCTCTACCGCAGCCGCGCCCATTTGCTCTCGCAGCTCTGGCGTCATGACGGGGCAGGGCGCTTCCTCGATAACCTTCTGGTGGCGGCGCTGCACCGAGCAATCGCGCTCGCCTAGGTGGATGGTGTTGCCCTGACTATCGGCAAAAACCTGAATCTCGACATGGCGCGGCCTGATAATCGCCTTTTCGAGGATCAGTTCGCCATTGCCAAAGGCATTTTCCGCCTCGGAGCGCGCCAGTTTGATCGCATTGGGGACGTCTTTCAGATCATGCACCAGTCGCATCCCGCGACCACCGCCACCAGCTGCTGCCTTGACCATCAGCGGCACGCCTATTTTCTTCGCTTCGCTAATCAGCACGTCATCGGCCTGATCATCACCCTGATAGCCGGGCACGCACGGCACCCCAGCGGCAATCATCGCGCGCTTCGACCGCGCCTTGTCGCCCATCACGTCGATCGCTTTTTCCGGTGGCCCGACAAAGATGATATCGGCGTCGGCACAGGCTTTGGAAAAGGCAGCATTCTCGGAAAGGAAACCATAGCCGGGATGAATCGCCTCCGCGCCGGTGTCCTTTGCCGCCTGGATGATTTTGGCGATCAGAAGATAGGATTCATTGACCGGTGCGGGACCAATGCGCACTGCATCATCCGCCATTTTGACATGAGGCGCGTCCGCATCCGCATCGGAATAGACCGCGACCGTGCGGATGCCCTGCTCCTTGGCCGTGCGCATCACCCGGCAGGCAATTTCACCGCGGTTGGCGACGAGGAGTGTGTTGATTCGGGTCATATATATACCTCGTCATGCTGAACTTGTTTCAGCACCCCGCGGGATGATGAAAGGGAAAGATCCTGAAACCAGTTCAGGATGACGAATATGGAGCGGCGCTGAATTCTCATTCCGGTTTTACCACCCAACTGGGTTTGCGTTTCTCGAAGAAGCTGGCGACGCCTTCCTTGGCCTCATCGCTGACCATGCGATCGGCGAAATTTTCAGCTGCCAGACGGATCACTTCGTCGCGTGGCTTTCCGGCGATCTGTCCGAGCAATTCTTTGGTCGCGGCGACGGCACCGGGCGCTGCGCCGAGTACCTGTTTGCGCAACTGCATCTCGGTTGCTTCCAGACCCGGCACATCGTCGGCGATGAAATCAGCAAAGCCCAGTTCATGGGCTTGCGTGCCGTCGAACCGGGCGGCGGTCAGCATCAACCGGCGACCGGTGGCATAGCCGAGCTTTTGGATGACAAAGGGGGATATCTGGGCCGGTGACACGCCAATGGCAGTCTCGGTCATCGCGAAACGAGCGCCGCTTTCGCAGATCACGACATCCGCGCAGCAGGACAGACCGAATCCGCCGGCCATTGCCGCGCCTTCGATCAGCACGATCACCACTTGCGGCGCTGTGTTGACCAAGTCAAAAATCTCCGCTGCGCCGCTCGACATCTTGATGATCGCCGCACGGTCGCCGCTCTGCTGGAAATTCTCTTTGAAATTCTTGAGATCCGCCCCGGCGCAGAAGACGCCGCCGCGTCCCCGCAGAGTGATTCCGCGCACGGACCGATCATCGCGAACGCTTTTCAGCACCATACCCAGATCCGCTACCAATGCATCGCTCAACGCATTGCGGTTCTCCGGCTGGTTGAACCAGATGGTTAGCCAGCCTTTTTGCAGTTCGAGTTCGAGGGTTTCTGTTTCAGGAAGATTGGTCATATCCGTGCCACTCCGAATGCATTGGGATGAAGCGTCCGGTTTTGCGCTTCAAAGATCGTTTCCAGCGCGAAGCCCAAAACCTTGCGGCTATCGCGGGGATCGATAACACCATTGTCGAGCACCCGGCCGGAGGTGAAGAAGGCGCTTTCCTGCGCTTCGAAAATATCCTTGATCCGTTGTTCCTGCTTGGCAATCGCCTCTTCGTCGGGCTCGACGCCTTTGCGCTTGGCTTGCACCCGCGCGACATGGCTCATTGTGTTGGCAGCCGATGCCCCCGCCATGACGCCAGTTTTTGCATTGGGCCAGCTGAACAGGAAATCGGGTTCGAAGGCGATGCCGCTCATCCCGTAATTGCCCGCGCCAAAGCTGGCGCCGATATAGAGAGCCAGTTTTGGCACCCGGACATTGGACACAGCCTGAATCATCTTGCTGCCCAGCTTGATCATGCCCTTATGCTCTGACTCGGTACCGACAATATAGCCGGTGGTGTTGTTGAGGAAGATGATCGGCAATTGCGACTGGTCACAAAGCTGGAAGAAATGGGTGGCCTTGGCCGCCGCTTCGGGATCGAACGGGCCGTTATTGCCGATCAGTCCGACCGCATGGCCCATGATGCTGGCCTGCATGCAGACGGTGCCGGGACCATAGCGCGGCTTGAATTCCTCAAAGTCGGAACCGTCGACGATCCGGGCCGCGACTTCGCGGACATCATAGGGGATGGTATAGTCGACTGGCACGACCCCGGCGATTTCGTCAATATCATAGACCGGCTCTTCATAATCATTGCGGCGGATCGGCGTGGTATTTTTGTTCCAGTCGATCCTGCCCATCGTCTCGCGCGCAATCGCTATGCCGTGGGCATCATCATCGGCAAGATATTCAACGCTGCCCGTCGTTGAAGCATGCATTTCGGTGCCACCGAGTTCGCGATCATCCGCCACTTCGCCGGTGGCCGCATGGACCAGTGCAGCGCCGCCGAGCGCCGCCATGCCATTGTCGCGAACGCCGATCACATAGTCGGACATGCCCGGCATATAGGCGCCGCCCGCGGTTGAAGGCCCGTGCAGGACGACCATCGTCGGAATACCCGCTGCGCTCAGCCAGGCGAGATTGCGGAACAGCATGCCGCCGTGCGCCCAGAGCTCGACCTTATATTCCATCAGGTTTGCGCCTGCGCTTTCAACCAGATGGATGAACGGCAGTTTGAGATCCTGCGCTATTTTCTGCGCGCCCTTACTGGCATCCCAGCCTCCGGTTGTCGCCGCGCCAGCGCGGATGCCGCTGTCATCGACCCAGATCATGCAGCGCACGCCTTTGACAAAGCCGATCCCCAATATCACGCTGCCGCCGGGGATGCTGGTATCAGGATTGCTGTCCTCGACCAGATAATTGGCCATATTGTATAGCTGCAGCCACGGCATGCCGGGATCGAGCAACCGCTTCAATCGCTCGTGCGGGGTCAGCTGGCCGCGTTTTTCAAAAGTCGGCCGCCGTTTTTCCGACGCTGCAACGGCACGGTTTTCGAGGCTTCGGAGATGATCGATCAGCGTCAGCATATCTTTGCGGTTCTGCGCAAAGCTCTCCGAACCGGTGGCAATCTTGGATTTAAACTGGGGCATTGGTGCAGCGCCTCTTTCCGATTTTACCGAGCGGACTATTCGCGATTTGACACAGAGAGCCCACAAAGGTTAATTGAATAGCATTCGGTATTTTCGAGTCAAGCTCAATAAGGGACAGGTTTTGGCGACTAAAGCGGTCAATCCGGAAACCCAGCGGGTCAAGCTGGAGCGCAAGGAACGGGCGATTCTCGATGCAGCACGCGCTGTATTTGTTGAACATGGTTTTGACGGCGCGCGGGTGTCGGAGATAGCGCGCCGCGCTCATATTGGTGAGGGCACGATCTACAGCTATTATGAGTCCAAAGCCGAATTGATGCTGGCAGTGCTGCAGCAATTCTGGGACGGGCTGACCCGAGAGGCGGAGGCGGTCATGGCGTCAACAAGGACCGAACGGTTTTACGACCGTTTGCGGGCCCTGGCACAATATCATCTGAATATCCTGATTGTGAATGCGGATTTTATCAATCTCAGTTTCGCGCTGCGTCGCAACAACAGCGAGGTCAGCGTTTCGCGTGATCATCTGCGCCAATATGTTGCGGTCTTCGACCGGCTTTTCCTCCGTGGGCAGGATCGAGGCGAGCTGAGACGGGATGCGGTTCTGTGGCAGGCGCGGGATATCTTCTATGGTAGTCTGGAATATAGCGGGCGGTCGATCGAAATGACTCTGGATGTTGATCACAAGATGCGGGAACAGGAGCCGGTCGTCGACCAGATTGTGGCGCTGTTCCGGTCGCATTACGGGGCGATCGATGGTGTTGGCGGAACCGATAGTTCTACTTTTGACCAGCTGTCGCAAAAACTCGACCAGCTTTCCGACAAGATCGACACTCTTTCAAAACGGCTTTTGTAATCGACAAAAAAAGAGCCCCCGCAGGAGCTCTTTCTTATATTGTTCTGATCAAACTCAGGCCGCTTCGTAAAAGCTCTCGCCCTTGTCGGCTTTCTCGCGGAAGCTCATCGGCGGTTTGAATCGCTCGCCAAATTTCTGTGCCAGATTGTCGGCGATACGGACAAAATTGTCGACGCCCATCGTATCGATATGGCTCATCGGACCGCCGGTCCACGGCGCAAAGCCCCAGCCGAAGATCGCGCCAAGATCGGCCGATTGCGGATCGGACACAACGCCTTCGTCGAAACATTGCGCGGTGGCGATCAGCTGGATGAACATCAAACGCTGTTTGACCTCTTCGACATCCGGCTGGTCTTCGGCCAGCGGGAAATGCTCGGCCAGACCGGGCCAGAGTTTTTTCGATCCATCGTCGGCATATTCGTAGAAGCCACCACCAAAGCGCCGACCGCGCCGGTCGATCTTGTTGACCATGATCTCCATCAGATCCTCGGTGCCGCTCGGAACGTAGGCGTCGCCCATTTCTTCCTTGGTTGACGTCATGATATCATAGCCGAGCTGCAGGGTCGTTTCATCAACCACGGCGAGCGGGCCGATCGGCATGCCCATCGCTATCGCGGCATTTTCGATCAGCGCCGGTTTCACGCCTTCCGCCACCATCAGCATCGCTTCATTGGCATAAGGCGGGAACACGCGGTTGGTGTAGAAGCCGCGGACGTCCTTGACGACAATCGGAACCTTGCGGATTTTCGCATTATAATCGAGCGCAACCGCCAGAGCCTTGTCACCGGTTTCGGCGCCAGGGATGATTTCCAGCAACGGCATTTTCTCGACCGGCGAGAAGAAATGCATGCCGATAAACTGGTCAGGGCGCTCGCTGTTCTTGGCCAAGCCGGTGATCGGCAGGGTCGAGGTATTGGAAGCAAAGACAACATCCTTGCCGATGACCGCTTCGGTTTTCTTGATCACATCGGCTTTGACATCGGGGCGTTCAAATACCGCTTCGATGATCAAGTCGACAATTTTCAGATCGTCATAATTGTCGGTCGGGGTGATCCGCGCCATGAAAGCGTCGGCTTTTTCTTGCGTCATCTTGCCGCGCTTCACGCCCTTGTCGACGATCTTCTGGCTATAATCGATGGCTTTCTGGGCTTCTTGCATATTGCGGTCGAGGACGATGACATTCATCCCGCCCTTCGCCGTCACGTGGGTTATGCCCGATCCCATCAGGCCGGCACCTAGCACGCCGACGGTCTTGATGTCCGATGCCGGAACGCCCTCTGGACGGGCTGCGCCTTTTTCTGCGGCCTGCTTGTTGATGAACAGGGTGCGGATCATATTCTTGGCTTGCGGACCGGACAGCAGCTTGGTGAAATATTTGCTTTCCACCCGCAGCGCGGTGTCCATTGGCAACATTGAACCTTCATAGAGACAGGACAGGATCGCCTTGACCGCTTCGTAATTGCCCTTGCTCTGTTTCAGCGCAATTGCCGAGGAACCGAGATA